>Ga0255338_1001025_pt1 | contig 62319 bp, 61 predicted proteins | sample MeOH1_35cm_T4_19_FD_203715 | JGI IMG/M metagenome (GOLD analysis project Ga0255338, IMG submission 203715) | Sandy soil microbial communities from University of British Columbia, Vancouver, Canada - MeOH1_35cm_T4_195 | ecosystem: Engineered > Artificial ecosystem > Sand microcosm > Unclassified ... | reverse complement strand
TCAGGCGGCGTAGCCGCCCATGCGCTTGACGTTGCAGCGGCTCCAGAGCGCGTCGAGGGCCTCGACCAGTTCGTCCATCATCCGGTCGGTATGGCCGGGCGAGGGTGTGAAGCGCAGGCGCTCGGTGCCGCGCGGCACGGTGGGGTAGTTGATCGGCTGGACGTAGACGCCGTGGTCTTCCAGCAGGATGTCCGAGATCAGCTTGCAGTGGACGGCGTCGCCCACCAGCACCGGCACGATGTGGCTCACCGAGGGCATCACCGGCAGGCCGGCCTTCTGCATGCGCAGCTTCAGCGCCGCGGCCCGTTCCTGGTGGGCCACGCGCACCTCGTTGTGGGCCTTCAGGTAGCGGATCGAGGCCACCGCGCCCGCGGCCAGGGCCGGCGGCAGCGAGGTGGTGAAGATGAAGCCGTCCGCATAGCTGCGGATCGCGTCGCAGATCACCGCGTCGGCGGCGATGTAGCCGCCCATGACCCCGAACGCCTTGCCCAGCGTGCCCTCGACGATGTCGATCTGATCCATCACCCCGTCGCGCTCGGCCACGCCCGCGCCGCGCGGGCCGTACATGCCCACCGCGTGCACCTCGTCGAGGTAGGTCATGGCCCCGTACTTCTTGGCCAGCGCCACCGTGCCGCGCAGGTCGGCGATGTCGCCGTCCATGGAATAGACGCTCTCGAAGGCGATCACCTTCGGCGCCTCCGGATCGGCCTCGATCAGCAGCTGTTCCAGATGCTCCAGGTCGTTGTGACGGAACACCCGGCGCTGCTCGCGCTTGCCGGCCCGGATCCCCGAGATCATCGAGTTGTGGTTCAGCTCGTCCGAGAACACGATCAGGCCCGGCAGGATCTTGTAGAGCGTCGACAGCGACGCCTCGTTCGAGACGTAACCGGACGTGAACAGCAGCGCCGCTTCCTTCCGGTGAAGGTCGGCCAGCTCCTGCTCCAGCTCCACGTGATAATGCGTCGTGCCCGAGATGTTGCGCGTGCCCCCCGAACCCGCCCCGGCCTCCTCGATCGCCTGGTGCATCGCATCCAGCACCACCGGGTTCTGACCCTGGCCCAGGTAATCGTTCGAGCACCAGACCGTGACCTGGTCCGAGTATCCGTCGCTGCGCGTACGGGTCGCCAGGGGGAAGGCCCCGCGATGACGCTTCAGGTCGATGAATTCCCGATAACGACCCTCGGACCGGACACGGTCCAGGGCGGCATGGAACGCCGGCGCGTAGTCCATCGGCGCGCCTAGCGCTTGCGGGCGCGCAGATCGTCGAGGGCGCCTTGGGCCCAGACGACGCCCAGGGCGAGCATGAAGGCCCCATAGCCAACAAAGACGAGGGCGAGATAGGGGGTCATCGGAAACATCGGAAACTCCAGCTTCGAGACGGGAAGACTGCGACGGGCGGTTTGGCCCCGCCTTGATCGGGATCAAGGCGTCAGAGCGCCTTGGAATGCCGGCCGACTCCGGGGTCGAAGTAGGTGTCGAAGGCCGCGCAGACCGACCGGACCACCAGACGCCCATAGCCCTCGATGCGCAGGACCTGTCCGTCGAAGCGGACCAGACCATCGCTCACGAACGGCGCCAGCCTCATCACGCAGTCCGAAAGGTCGGACACCGAGCGGCCGTGGTGGGCGCAGACAGCCTCGAGATCGACGCTGAGATCACACATGAGGCGCTCGATGACCTCGCCCCGGAACCGATCTTCGTCGGTCAACGCCACGCCCCGCGCCACGGGCAGCCGGCCCGCGGTCACCGCCGCACGCCAGGCCACCTCGGCGGTGATGTTCTGCGCGAAACCCTGGGGCAGATGGCCGATCGCCGAGGCGCCCAGGCCCAGCAGAGTGCCAGCCGCGTCGGTCGTGTAACCCTGGAAATTCCGGCGCAGCTCCCCCTCCTCCAGCGCCACGGCCATGGCGTCGTCCGACCGGGCGAAGTGGTCCAGGCCGATGCGGACATAGCCTTCCCGGGTCAGCCGCTCCGCCGCCTCCTCGGCCTGGTCCAGCCGGGCGCCGGGCCAGGGCAGCGCGCCTTCGTCGATCAGCTGCTGATGCGCCTTCATCCATGGGACGTGGGCATATCCGAACAGGGCGATCCGCTCGGGCCGCAGCGTGAGCACCGCATCGACGGTGGCCAGGGTGTTGGTCGTGGTCTGATGCGGAAGGCCGTACATCAGGTCGAGGTTGATCGAGCCGACGCCAGCCTCGCGCAGCCAACCGACCGCCGCGGCGACCTGCTCGAAGGACTCCTCGCGGTTGATCGCGGCCTGCACGACGGGGTCCAGATTCTGCACGCCGAGGCTGGCGCGGTTCAGCCCATGGCGCGCGGCGGCCTGCACCCAGTCACGGCTCAAGCTGGTGGGGTCTAGCTCGGCGGCCACCTCACAGTCCGGCGCGAGCGCGAAAGCCGCCTCCAGACCTGCGAAGATCTGGCCCAGATCCTCCCGGTTCAGCATGTTGGGCGACCCGCCGCCGAAATGGATGGTCCGCACCGGCAACCGGCCCGGCAGGGCCTCGTGCAGAAGCGCCATCTCCTGGCCCAGCAGGGCCACATACTCGCCGATCGGCTCGTGCCGGTTCACGGCGCGCGTGTTGCAGCCGCAGTACCAGCAGAGGCGCGCGCAGAACGGAATGTGCAGGTAGAGCGACACGGCCTCGTCCGCCGGTAGATCGGACAGCCAGCCGCGATAGGCCGCTTCGTCCACCTCCGGCGTGAACTGCAGGGCCGTGGGATAGCTCGTGTAGCGCGGCGCGCGGCCGTCGTACTTCGCGACGAGGTCGGCCAGCTGGTAGGCCCTGGCGGTGGCGAGCGTGTGCAAGGTCATGCCGCCTGATCGCAAGGCCCCGCGCCCCGCGCCCTGATCCAGATCAAGACCAGCGCGAGATCAGGGAATCGGCCGGTCCTCTGGGTCCTCCACCAGGATGCGGGCGGCGTCGCCCGCCGGGTCCTCATACTGCCCCGCCTTCAGGCTCCACCAGAAGGCGCCGACCGCCATCAGGCCGAGGCCGAGCGAGAAGGGCGCCAGGAACATTAGGATACTCATCGGCGCAGTCCCGTCCGCAGGGCGTTGAGGGTGACGATCAGGGACGAGCCCGACATGGCGATCGCCGCGACGAACGGGTTCACCAGGCCGAGCATGGCGGCGGGCGCGGCCAGGGCGTTGTAGAGCGCGGCGAACCCGAAGTTCTCCAGCGCGCGGCTCCGGGCGCTGCGGGCGACGTCGAACGCCGCGACCACCGGCTCCAGCCGCTCGCCCGAGAAGACGAGGTCGGCCGCGTTCTGGCTGGCTTCGAGCGCCGAGCCGGGCGCCATGGCGGCATGGGCCTTCGCAAGCGCGGCCGCGTCGTTGAGGCCATCGCCCACCATCAGCACCCGACGCCCGGCAGCGGCGAGTTCGTCCATCCGGGCGGCCTTGTCCTGCGGCGTGCAGCCGGCGCGCCAGGTCGCTACGCCCAGAGCCTTGGCCACTCGGCCCACCGCGCCGGGAACGTCTCCGGACAGGATTTCCACGGAGAGGCCGCGGGCGGCCAGGGTCGCAAGCGTCTCGGCCGCGTCGGGGCGCAGCGTGTCGGCGAAACGGAAGCGGATCTTGGTGTCCCCTTCGAAACCGAACCAAAGTTCCGTCTCGGAGCCGGCGCCGCTCACACCCACGAAGCCAGCTCGCCCAAGGCGGGCTCGGCGGCCGTCGATGGTCCCTTCCACGCCTTGACCGGCGTGTTCGGTCACCTCCGACGCCAGCGAGCCGGCGCCCGCCGCCTCGGCCAGAGCCCGCGCCAAGGGATGGCGCGAGGCGCGCGCGAGCGGCGCGGCCATGGCCAGCGTGCTGGGCATGGGATCGACGAGACGCGGGCGGCCTTCGGTCAGGACGCCGGTCTTGTCGAACACGACGTGATCGACCTCGGCCAGGCGTTCCAGCGCCGCGCCGGACTTGACGAGGACCCCGCGGCGAAACAGGCGGGCCGAGGCCGTGATCTGCACGGCCGGCACCGCGAGCCCGAGCGCGCAGGGACAGGTGACGATCAGCACCGCCACCGCGCGGATCAGCGCCTCGCGCGGACCAAGGCCGAGCGCCCAGCCCCCGGCGAAGGTCAGGAGGGCGACGGCATGGACCACCGGCACATAGAGGGCGGCCGCCTTGTCGGCGAGCTGCACGTAGCGCGACTTGGCCTGGGCGCCCGCCTCGACGAGCCGCGCGATGGCGGCCACGGCGGAGTCCTCCGACCGGGCGACGGCCACCAGCTGAAGGGTTCCGGAAAGGTTGAGCGCCCCCGCCCGGCAGTCGGCGCCCAGCGTGACCGCGGCCGGCGCCGTCTCGCCCGTGAGCAGGCTGTTGTCGAGCTCGGAGACGCCGGAAAGCACCCGGCTGTCCACCGGGACGCGTTCGCCCGGCCGCAGCAGCAGGCGGTCGCCGGGTCGCACCTCGGCCACGGGCCTGGCGACCAGGGCGTCGTCGGGCCCCATGACCGTCGCAGTGGGCGCCTGGAGGGCCAGCAGGTCCGCGGCGGCGCTGGACGCGCGCGCCCGCAGGCGGTGCTCCAGCCAGCGGCCGATCAGCAACAGGAACAGCAGCGACACGGCGGCGTCGAAATAGGCGTCGCGGCCGCCCAGCACGGTCTCGGAGAAGCTGATGGCCAGGGTCAGCAACACGCCGATCGAGATCGGCACGTCCATGTTGGCGCGTCGCGCCTTCAGCGACCGCCACGCCGAGCGGAAGAACGGCAGGCCGGCATAGAGGGCGCAGGGGGCGCCCACGATGCCGGAGAACCACATCATCAGGGTGCGGGTCGCCGGGCCCAGTTCCTGACCGAACAGGCCGGCCCAGATCGGCACCGAGAACATCATGGTGTTCATGACGCCGAAGCCGGCCACAGCCAGGGCGAGGACCAGCTCGCGGCCTTCGCGGTCATGGGCGTCGCGCGCCCGGCCCGGGTCGTAGGGGGTGGCGGGGTAGCCGAGGCGGCCCAGAGCCGCGACGACGGCGGCGGCGTCCGCGGCGCCGGCGGCAAATTCAACGGTGAGGCGCTTCTGGGTGAGGTTCAGCCGCGCCGAGGCGACGCCCGGGAGGGCCTGCATCTCCCGCTCGATCTTCGACAGGCACCCCGCGCAGCGCGCGTCCGGCACCAGCAATTCGAGCCGGGAGCCGCCGTCTTCGCGGCGGCTGAGGAAAGCGCGGAGGTCGGTCCTGGCGGTATCGTAGGTCACGGCCATGTCAGCCTCCGCTCGGCGACGAAGGAGCCGCCGGCCCGCCCCTGAGCTTGCGCCGTGAGGTCCCAGGCCCCTGAAATTCGCCCGGCCGGCGCCAGGTAGCGGCCCGGCTCCGCTTCCGTGAACCGCAGGGCGACGCGACCCGCCTCGGTGGCCGGGCGTTCGAGGCGTCCCGTGATCGTCAGCCCCGAGAGCGGCCGGCCCTGCCCGTCCCGGAAAGCCAGGGCCACCTGCCCCGCCTCGGCGCCGGCGGTGGCGTTCCACCCGAGCCGGTCCTGGGCCTCCATCTGGGCGATATGGCGATTGTAGAGCAGGCCGTCCTCGTAGGGCGTGACCGAGACCTGGCCCGGGAAGGTCCGGATCGCCATCACCGTGAACGCGGCGTCGACCGCGCCGACGACGGCGAAGAAGGCGGTGACGCCGACCAGGACGTGCCAGCCGCGAACCTCGAAGGGGCGGCGGGGCGCCGGAGGCAGGATGCTCATTGCGGCGTCTCCATGCCGGTGAGGAACGTTGTCTCGGTCACCGCGGCGACCTCGCCGGAGCGGATCGCGAAGGTGGCGGGCAGGCTGGCCGCGGCGTCCGTCGGGGGAGCGGTTACGAAGACCCGCAAGGCGCGGACCTCGTTGGCCGCGATCGTGGTGCGGACGGTCGCGCCGGCGGCTTCGCCGGGTGTGCTCAGCCTCGCCCCCGGGACGCCCGTGATCGTCACGTCCACCGTATGCGGCGCGAAGGTGCGGTTGGCGATCTTCAACGTATAGCCATTGCGCACCGAGCCGTCGTGCAGGCGCACGAACGTCGGGTTGCGGTCGCGCAGCGCGTGCAGGTCCAGCGGCGTCCGGTTGGCCAGCCCCCAGACCACCAGCGCCGAGACCCCCGCGAGCGCCACGGTGTAGTAGATCGTCCGCGCGCGGACGAACTTGTAAGAGGCTGACCGGCCCGCCGCGCGCTCCACCACCGCGAAGTCGGTGTCGTAGGCGATCAGGTCCCGCGGCCGGCCGACCCGGTCCATGATCTCGTCGCAGGCGTCGATGCACAGGCCGCAGTTGATGCACTCCAGCTGCGGGCCGTTGCGGATGTCGATGCCCATGGGACAGGCCACCACGCAGGCGTTGCAGTCGATGCAATCGCCGCGGCCCTCCCAGGTCTGGCCCTTCTTGTGCGGCCCCCGGGTCTCGCCGCGGTCGCTCCGATAGGTCACCTGCAGCGAGTGGTCGTCCAGCATCGCCCCCTGGATGCGCGGCCACGGGCACATGTAGGTGCAGACCTGCTCGCGCATGTGGCCGGCGAACACATAGGTCGTCGCGGTCAGCAGGGCGCAGGAGATGTAGGAGGTGATCGGCGCGCGGCCGGTCCAGAACTCGCCCAGCAGCGTGGGCGCGTCGCGGAAATAGAAGATCCAGGCGCCGCCCGTCCCGAACGCCACCGCCAACCAGACCGCATGCTTGCCGCCCTTGCGCCAGAGCTTGTCGAAGGACCAAGGCGCCGCAGCCAGGCGCATGCGCGCGTTGCGGTCGCCCTCGAACGCCCGTTCCACATAGATGAACAGGTCGGTCCAGACCGTCTGCGGACAGGCGTAGCCGCACCACAGCCGGCCGAACAGCGCCGTCACCAGGAACAGGGCCAGGGCCGCCATCACCAGCAGACCGGTGACGAAATAGATCTCCTGCGGCCAGAGCTGGATGCCGAAGAAGTAGAAGCGGCGGCCGAAGAAATCGACCAGCACCGCCTGGTCCGGCAGGGCCCCGGGGCGCTCCCAGCGGATCCACGGGGTCACGTAGTAGACCGTGAGCGTCAGGATCAGCAGGGCCCACTTGATCCGCCGCCACTTGCCGTGGACCAGCTTCGGATAAATCGGGACCCGGGGCTTGTAGAGCTCCCCCTTGTCCCGGGCCTTCTGACGCGCCTTCTCCGCCACCGATTGTGGGCCGGGGCCCTCCGGCGGCGGAGTCTTGGAGACCGTATCGATGACGGTCGTCATCGTCCTGCAGCGCCGGCGGCGACGCCCTCCCCAGTCGCGGCCTTGGCGGGTGCGACCGGCTCGGCCACGCCGCCGGCGTTCGCGTGGACGTAGACCGCCAGCGCCTTCACCGTTTCCGGCGAGAAGCGGGCCTGCCACGTCGGCATCACGCCGTTGCGGCCGTTCCAGATCTGATCACGGATGGCGACCCGGTCAGAGCCGTAGAGCCATTCGTGATCGGTCAGGTTCGGGATGCCCTGGGCGACGTCGCCGGTCCCCGCCGGGCCATGGCAGGCAGCGCATTGATCGACAAAGGTCTGGCGCGCACGGCCGACCGCGGCGGCATTCGCCTTGCGGCCGGAGAGCGCGACCACGTACTCGGTGAGGTCGTCGATCTGCACGTCGTTCAGCATCTGATCCCGACCGAAGGACGGCATGACCTTCTCGCCGCGCGACTGCGGGTGTCCCGAGCGCACGCCCACCTGGATGGTGTGCCGGATCGCATCCAGCGAACCGCCCCACAGCCAGATGTCGTCGCGCAGGTTGGGATAGCCGTGCCCACCCGCCCCGCCGGCGCCGTGGCAGGTCGCGCAGTTGTCGCCGAACACCGAGGCGCCCACCTGCATGGCGTAGCCCTGCAGTTCCGGGTCGGCCTCGATCTGCTGCAGGGTGGCGGCGCGTAGCCGGCTTTCCCCCGCATGGCGTTGGGCGGCCAAGCCTCTCAGTTCCTGCACCACCTGAGCGCGGTCCGATTGGCCCAGGACGCCGCGGGTGTAGCCGGTGATCCCCGGCCAGGCCGGCATCAGCACCCAGTAGACGATGGCGGCGGCGATGCAACCGTACCAGGTCCACAGCCACCAGCGGGGCAGCGGGGTGTCGAGTTCCTTGATCCCGTCCCACTCGTGGCCAGTGGTCTCGGTGCCGGTGTGGTCGTCGCGTTCGCGCTCAGACATGGGGCGCCTCGTCGTCTTCAAGCGGGAGTTGGGCGAGGCGCTGGAACGCCTCCTTGTGGCGCGGCCAGAGCGCGTAGATCAGGCCGCCGATGAACATCAGGCCGAAGAACACCGTGCCGCCCTGCTGGGCGAAGCGGGCCACGGTCTCGTAGGTGAGGCCGCTCATCGCAGGTTCTCCGGGGCTTGCGCCTTGTAGGTGCGGAAATCGACCATGGTCCCCAGCACCTGGAGGTAGGCCACCAGCGCATCCATCTCGGTCAGCCGCTGGGGATTGCCGTCGTAGTCGCGCTGCTGAACCTTGGCGCCGTAGCGCTTCTTCAGGCCCGAGGTCTCACCCGCGAAGCCGTCCACCTGGGTCTCGAGGTCCGCCTTGGCGTTGGTGATCTCGGCCTTCGAATAGGGCACCCCCACCGTCGTCAGGGTGGCCAGCCGCTGCTCGATGGCGCGGTAGTCAAGGTCGGTGTCCGCCAGGAACTTATAGGGCGGCATGTTGGACTCGGGCACGACGGAGCGCGGATCTGTCAGGTGCTGGACGTGCCAGCTGTCCGAGTACTTGGCGCCCACCCGGGCCAGGTCCGGCCCGGTGCGCTTGGACCCCCACTGGAACGGGTGGTCGTACATGCTCTCGGCCGCCAGGCTGTAGTGGCCGTAGCGCTCCACCTCGTCGCGGAGCGGCCGGATCATCTGCGAGTGGCAACCGTAGCAGCCCTCGCGGATGTAGATGTCCCGGCCGGCCTGCTCGAGCGGCGTGTAGGGGCGCACGCCCTCCACCTTCTCGATGGTGCTCTCCAGATAGAAGAGCGGGCTGATTTCGACGAGGCCGCCGATCGACACCACGATGATGATGCCGATCAGCAGGACGAGCGAATGCCGCTCGAATTTGGCGTGTGCTTTCCACATGTCGGGCGCTCTTACTCGGCCGCCATCAGGGCGGGCGTGGGCAGTTCAGCCGGGCTGGGCGTCGTTTGGGCGACGCGGGGCAGCCGGATGGTGCGCCACAGGTTGTAGGCCATGATCAGCGCGCCCGAGAGGTACATGAGCCCTCCCACGGTGCGGATCACGTTCTCGATGTGCTTGGCCGCGACGGTCTCGACGAAGGCGTTCGCGAGGTAGCCTTGCGGCGTGTATTCGCGCCACATCAGGCCCTCCATGATGCCGGAGACCCACATCGCGGCGATGTAGAGAAGGATCCCGGTCGTCGCGAGCCAGAAGTGCCATTCGACCAGCTGGTTCGAGTAGAGCCGGGACTTCTTCCACAGCCACGGGACCATGCAGTAGAGGGCGCCGAAGCTGATGAAGCCCACCCAGCCGAGCGCGCCGGAATGCACGTGGCCGATGGTCCAGTCCGTGTAGTGGCTGAGCGCGTTGACCGCGCGGATCGACATCAGCGGGCCTTCGAAGGTGGACATGCCGTAGAAGGCGATGGCCACCACCATCATCCGGACCACCGGGTCGGTGCGCAGTTTGTCCCACGCGCCGGACAGGGTCATCAGGCCGTTGATCATCCCGCCCCAGGACGGCATCCACAGCATGATCGAGAAGGTCATGCCCAGCGTTTGGGCCCACTGCGGCAGGGCCGTGTAGTGCAGGTGGTGCGGCCCCGCCCAGATGTAGATGAAGATCAGCGACCAGAAGTGGACGATGGACAACCGGTACGAATAGACCGGCCGCTCCACGCGCTTGGGCACGAAGTAGTACATCATGCCGAGGAAGCCGGCGGTCAGGAAGAAGCCGACCGCGTTGTGGCCGTACCACCACTGCACCAGGGCGTCCTGCACGCCGGAGAAGGCGGAGTAGCTCTTGGTCTCGAGCAGGCCGATCGGCACCGCGGCGTTGTTGATCAGGTGCAGGATCGCGATGGTGACGATGAAGGCCAGGTAGAACCAGTTGGCCACATAGATGTGCGGCTCCTTGCGCTTCCAGATCGTGCCCAGGAAGACCAGCAGGTAGGCGACCCAGACGATGGTCAGCCACAGGTCGACGTACCACTCGGGCTCGGCGTACTCGCGGCTCTGGGTGATGCCGGCCAGGTAACCGGTGGCGGCCAGGACGATGAAGAGCTGGTAGCCCCAGAACACGAACCAGGGCCACGCGCCGCCCGCCAGGCGCGCCCGGCAGGTCCGCTGGACCACATAGAAGGACGTGGCGATCAAGGCGTTGCCGCCGAAGGCGAAGATCACCGCCGAGGTATGCAGCGGCCGCAGGCGGCCGAAGTTCAGCCAGGGCAGGTCCGGGAAGTAGAAGATCCGGGGCCAGCTGAGCTGGGAGGCGGCCAGGACTCCTGCGGTGAGGCCGGCGACGGCCCAGAACATCGTGGCGATGACCCCGGCCCGGATCACGCCGTCCGCATAGCGGGTCGCGTCCGATCTCAGTCGGTCGGATCCCATCAGCACGCTCATCACGCAGAACGCGACGACGAACGCGCCAGTCAGGATGTAGCCGTGAAACCGGAACAGCGGATCGTGGGTGAAAGCCGTGGCGAGCAGCGCCAGGAACGCGCTCAGCCCGGTGAACATGTAGAGCGCGGTGACGTCGAGCGGCGTCCCGTCGCGAGATGATGTGGCTACGGTCATGAATCCCCGGTCCCTTGAGAGACAGAGGCCTTCAATACGGGACGGACCCGACGCGGCCTTGATCTTGGTCAAGGACCGACCCGCGGGCCGACGCGACACTGTGATGTCCGAGGAGATCGACCATGCGCTGGCCGCCGACCCCCATCCAATCGCGCGTCGAGCGTCTGACCACCGGTCTCCTCGGCGCTTCCCTGCTGGCGTCCGCGGCGCTCGCGGCCGACCTGGCCCGGGACCACATGGCGCTGCGAGGGGTTATCTGCGGCGTTGCACAGGTTCCGCATTGTGGCTGGTGCTATGCGGCCGTCGCGCTCGCCGTGGCTGGCTTGGCGGCATGGGTCGCGGCCCTCCCGCCGGCATGGATCGCAATCGAGCGCGGCCGGCCCGGTCGCTGATCCGACCCTCGATCGGCCGCCCAGAGGCCCCGACACCTTCAGTCCGTCCGACGACATGCTGGATCTGCTTCGCGTCCCGACGCGAGGGTCCGAGCGCCGCCATTCCGAGATCCCGCCCCCCGCCGCCGCAGGTGGCCATGACGCCTTCGAAGCCCGGTTTGCTCCAGATCAAGGCCAAGCCTGACCACAACTGACAAACGCCTCTCCGAGCGGTCGCAAGCCGCATCTAGAAGGGGATATCCAATGACCACCAAACTCGGAGTCGCGGCGCTGGTCGCCGCCCTCGCGGTCGCCGGCGTCGCCCAGGCGCAGGCGTTCCAACCCAAGGCGAAGGGCGATGTCGTCCTGAACGTCCGGATCACGGACGTCGCGCCAACGGGAAGCGACCCGATCACCACGCTGGCCGGCGCCTCGACCGGGCTGCGCGCCAAGGCAAGCTACGACGTGATGCCGACGCTGGGCATCGCCTACTTCCTGACCGACCACGTGGCTGTGGACCTCACCCTGGGGACGACGAACCACACCGTCCGCGCCAAGGGACCGGCCACCGACATCAAGGTGAAAGAGACCTGGGTCCTGCCCCCAGTCGTCGCGCTGCAGTATCATTTCGCGCCCGAGGCGCGCGTGAGCCCCTACGTCGGCGCCGGCGTGAACTACATGCTGTTCTACTCGGGCTCGGACAAGAACGGCTTCAACCTGAAGATCGACGACGGGTTCGGCGCGGCCCTGCAGGTCGGCGTCGACATCGCCACGCGCGACCGTTGGACCGTGAACCTCGACGCCAAGAAGATCTTCTTCGAGACGGACGCCATCGACCGCACGAACGGTATCAAGAGCAAGGTGACGTTGAACCCTTGGGTGCTCTCCGCCGGCGTCGGCTACCGCTTCTGACGGACTGACGCGCCTGCGCGGCCCTCCTCCAGCCCGCCGGTTCGCAAGAGCGACCGGGCCAGGGTCGGAGGCGCCGCGTTGGACGCTCTGGCCACGGCGGCGGGACGACCTGGTCCCGCTTCCGTACCAGCCCCTAGGGGGCGCTCCGAGCTGTCTGGCTCGGCGGCCACCCCCTAGCCTCATCTCATGTCAACACCGTCCCTCTCCGCGGTCGTCGCAGCCTTCGCCCTGGCGGCGGCGACCTCCGCCCAGGCGGATGGTCTGTGCACCGCGCCGCCGCCCGCGCCCGGCGCGGTGGTCCATGGCCCGGTCCTTCACGTCTTCGACGGCCAGACCCTGTGCGTCGCTCTCGGCGCCACGCCTGACCGCTGGCTACCCATCAGGCTGACCCAGGAGGGGTCGGGGCCGTCATCGCAGGAGTCTTCCGCGTCACGAGGCGCGCTGATGGCTGTGGCCTTCGGGCAGGATGTCACCTGCAGGATCACCCAGGTCGCGGCGGAAGCCGCCGCCGGCGTCTGCAAGCGCCGGGGCCGTTCGCTGGCCCGGCAGGCCCGGGATTCCGACGCCATCGTGGCCGGGCTCGCGTGGAGGTGACGCGCCGGGTCCGCGCCGACGCCGGCTGGAGATCGCGCGTCGAGGCGCGCTGGGCCCGGGCCGGTCGCGGCGAACCGCCTCCTCGCGGCGTGTGTGCGGAGCCGCGGGGTTTCGGGCGAATCCGTTTCGAGGGCGTCGATGGCGATTTGACCCGGTTCCTCGGAGAGCCCCCCTCTCTCGGCCTCGGCGAAACGGGCCGCGGCCTGAAGCTGCTCGCCCTTTCCGGCGGCGGCGCCGGCGGCGCCTTCGGGGCCGGGGCGCTGGTCGGCCTGAGCCGGGCGGGCGTCCGCCCCGCGTTCGACACCGTCACCGGGGTCAGCACCGGCGCCCTAATCGCGCCTTTCGCGGTCCTCGGATCCGACTGGGATCCGCGCCTGGATGCCGCCTTCACGGATGGCTACGCCGAGGAGGTGTTCGCGTTCACCTCCGCGCGGCCCTGGCCCAGCCTTTATCCTGGCGAACAGTTGGCGGCCCTCGTCGCGCGCCACATCGACGACGATGTGCTGACGGCGGTCGCCACGGCCCACCGGGCCGGCCGCCGGCTGTTCGTGGCGACCGCCAATCTGGACGCCCAGTCGACCTCGATCTGGGACATGGGCGCGATCGCCGACACGGGTGGAACGCGGGCGCTCGAGCTGTTCAGGAACGTTCTGGTCGCCTCGGCCAGTCTTCCCGGCATCTTCCCGCCCGTCATGCTCAATGTCGAAAACGATGGGCGGAGCTACCAGGAGATGCATGTCGACGGTGGCGCGACCACGCCCCTGTTCGTGGTTCCGGAAGCGCTGCTTTCGCACCATGCCCAGGGCTGGGACGGCGCGGGCGTCGAGGTGTTCGCGCTGGTGAACACGACCCTTGAACCTACCTCCTGGCTCACCCCCAACCATGCGGTGCCGATCCTGGTGCGCAGCTTCGAACTGATGCTGCGTTCATCCTACCGGAGCGCCCTTCGTTCGGTCGCCGCATTCTGCGCGATCAATGGCTTCACCTTGCGAGTAGGCAGTCTGCCCCCTCAGCCCGCGGGCGTGAGCCTGCTCCGCTTCGACCGCGCCACGATGACCAGGCTCTTCGCCGAAGGCCTGGCGGTCGGCGAAGCCGAAGGCCTCTGGTCCGCTCCCGCCTGATCCCCATCGACAGCGACACGCCAATGGCCCCGTTGATCCTTCGCAAGGCGGGTCCCGCCCATCCGCCTAGCGTCCTTCTGGGAAACGCAGGAGACTGACGATGAATCGGCTCAAGGGTAAGGTCGCCGTGATCACCGGCGGTGCGCTTGGTCTCGGGCGCGCCACTGCGTTGCGCATGGCCGAGGAAGGCGCCGCCGTCGCGGTGTGCGACCTCCTGGTCGAGGAGGCGAACCAGCTCGTCGATGAGCTCGCCGGCCGTGGCTTCGACGCCTGCTGTTGGAGCCTCGACGTCTCGAAGGAGGCGGACGTGGAGCGGGTGCTGGGCGAGGTCGCCAGGCGCTTCGGGCGCATCGACATCCTGGTGAACAACGCCGGCGTCGCGGGCGCCAACAAGCCCACCGATCAGCTCACCGAAGCCGAGTGGGACTTCGTCCAGGCGATCAACGTCAAGGGCGTGTTCTTCTGCACCAAGCACGTGATCCCGCATCTGCGGCGTGCGGGTGGCGGCAGCATCATCAACCTGAGTTCGATCTATGGCCTGGTGAGCGCCCCCGACGTGCCGCCCTACCACGCCTCGAAAGGCGCCGTGCGCCTGATGACCAAGACCGACGCCCTGATCTACGCGGGCGAGAAGATTCGCGTAAACTCGATCCACCCCGGCTTCATCTGGACGCCGATGGTCGAGGGCTACATCCAGGACCAGGGCGACGAGGCCGCGAGCCGCGTCACCCTCGACGCGTTGCATCCGCTCGGCCATATCGGCGAGCCCGACGACATCGCCTGGGGTTGCGTCTATCTGGCGTCCGACGAAGCCAAGTTCGTCACCGGCGCGGAGCTGGTGATCGACGGCGGCTACACGGCGCGTTGAGGCGCCGTCATGCTCCCCCTCAGCCTGCCCGCCCTGCTCCGCGCGCTGGTCGTCTGGCTGCTGATTGTCGCGGCCGAGAGCGCACAGGGCGCTCTCAGGGCGCTGCTGGTCAGTCCCGAGACGGAGTTCGCGGTCCGTCAGCTGTCCGTGTTCGCAGGCGCGCTGGTGATCTTCGCCATCACCTGGGTCTGCCTGCGCTGGATGCGGCTTCGCACGGCCGGCGAGGCCCTGGGCGTGGGCGGTCTCTGGGTCGGCCTAACCCTGCTGTTCGAGGTCGGTCTTGGCCGTCTCATGGGCCTAGGCTGGGATCGGATTCTCGCCGACTACGACTTGGTGCACGGCGGCCTCATGCCGCTCGGGCTGCTGGCTATGGCGCTGACGCCGTGGCTCGTCAGGCGCCTGCGGGTGACCCGGCCCGACCTCGATCGAAGCGGCCCCGTCCGTTGACCGAAAACCTTCAACCTCCGAGGATGCCATGAAGCACGCCATCATTCTCGCCCACCCCGCCCGTACAAGCCTGAACGCGGCGATCGCCAAGACCTATGCCGAGGCCGTCGAACGGCTCGGGCATGAGGTCGTGATCCGCGATCTCTACGCCATGCGCTTCGATCCCTGCCTCCACGCCGCCGAGATTCCGGGACCGAAGGCGCCGAAGTTCCGGGCCGACGTGCTGCGTGAACGCCAACTTCTCGCCGACGTCGACGTCTTCGTCCTGGTCTATCCGCTCTGGTTCAACGCGCCCCCCGCCATCCTGAAGGGCTACATCGACCGGGTCTTCGGCATGGGGTTCGGCTTCGGCCCAGGGTTCGGCGGAACCGAGCCGCGCCTCAAGGGACGCAAGCTCCTCAGCTTCACCACGTCCGGCGCCCCCGACTTCTGGATGATCGACACCGGCGCGCTCAGCGCCCTGATGCGCCTGTTCGACGCCCACCTCGGCGGGACCTGCGGCCTCACGGTCGTCGATCACGCCCATTTCGGAGGCATGGTGTCGGGGATCCGGCAGGACGCCGTGGACGGCGTCATGTCCAAGGTGCGGACCGCCGCCACGGCACACTTTCGGGCGCACCCGCCGCGCGTCGGCTAAGGAGGCCTCACCCGCGTGCGCGAGCCGCTATTGGGGGCCGCCTCGCATGACTCTGACACCCGAGCGTCGGGGGCGCCTCGCCGCCCTGCGCGACCTCAAACCCGTCCCAGCAAGCCGTCGGTCGCCCGGGCTCGACGATCGGCCCTTCGGGTCCAGGTAGTCCCGGCCCGGCGGCTCTGGCCAGCGGCCGAACAGGAAGCGGCCGACCGCGGTTGCGGCCGCGGCGAAGAAGCTCACCGTCTCGGTGACGCCGAACCAGGCGCGTCGGGCGCGGACGAGGAATCGTGGCCACGGATGGCGGCGGGTTCCGGCAGGCGTGGGGCGCTCAGACATGCCGGCGAGCCTGCGGGATTGCGCCGGTCGCGCCTTGACCTTGCGCAATCGCCACCTTCGGCAATGCGGCCGCGAGCTTGCGGTCCCAGCCATAGATGTCCGGCCGGAAGCTCGGCCGGCCGTCGGGCTCGGCGCGAACCGTCCAGTGGACGACATAGAGCGGCAGCCGACGCTGAAGGTTGATCCGGCGGGTCGCGCCGGCGGCGACCGCCGCGTCGACGGCGCCTGCGTCCATGCCCTGAGGCGCCAGCAGGGCGAGCGCCAGGTCGCGCGGCTGCTCCAGGCGCATGCAGCCGTGACTAAAAGCGCGCACCGGCTGCGCGAACAGCCCCTTGCCCGGAGTGTCGTGCAGGTAGACGCCGAATCGGCTGCTCACGTCGAACTTGATCACGCCCAGTGAATTGTTCGGTCCTGGGCGTTGCTGGAGATGGCCGTCCACCCATCGGATGCCCATACTGGCCAGCAGCCCGGGACGACGCCCTTCGGCCGGCAGGAGCTCGTTCACGGCGATGGACCGGGGAACATTCCACGGCGGATTGACGATCACGGCGTCGATCCTTGACGCAAACATCGGGGTGGGATGCTTGGGGCTGCCGACGATGGCACGCATGCGCAGGACTGGTGAGCCGCCTTGGTAGAGTGTCGCCTCCTGAGCGCCGGTGTCGACTTCCACGCGGTCGGCCGCCAGGGACCGCGGCATCCACCGCCAGCGCTCGAGATTGGCGTCGATCTGCGCGAGCCGCTCGGACGCGGCGACGTTGAGCGCCGCACGGGTCGCCGGGCCCAGCACCCCGTCTACCCCCAAGGCATGGCGCGCCTGGAAGTCTCGCAGGACATGCTCGAGCGCCGCATCGAACAAGGCCAGGTCGGACGCGGCGGCTCCATAGCCCTCCGCGGCGAGCCGGGCCCTGAGCGCCGAGACGGCGCCGTCGTTGTCTCCCATGCGCAGGCTCGGTCCGTCCGGCACGCGGGGCCAGCCCCCGACGGCGGCAGTCATCGCGTAGCGGTCCCGGGCCTGGGCGAGGGCGCGATAGGCGGGTGTCGTCGGCGCAAGCGAGGTCAGCCACGGGACCAGCCCACCGGCGGCTCGGGCGGCCGCAAACTCGGTCGCCAGGTCGCGGGGCGCCGGCTCGATGGTCCAGCGGGAGTCGATCCGGGAGGGGCGGACCCGCTGTCCGGCTTCGGTGCGCGCGTAAGCCAGGACGCGCGCCGTGAGCGTCGCGTCATCGATGCTGAACGCGGCCTCACCCAGCCCGAGAACCTGCCCCAGCGCCCCGCGCTCGGCGCCGGTCAGCGGCGGCGCGACGGCGGCGGTCGCGGCGCCGGCGAGCAGCGCCCCGCACATGCCCAGCAAGAACATCCGGCGAGGCCCGCGCGGGGCGCGGCGCCAAGAGGTGACGACGGATGGCGGCGTCGGTCGCGCGGCAAGGTCGGGCAATGGCGCCTCCTAAACGCAAACCTGGCCCACAGGCGACGCAGGCGCCGTGATCAAGATCAACCGGGCGGCGCTTGCGCCCGATCAAGGCGGCGGGCGCCGCGGATCGGCAGGCTGGCGTCATGACCACCCGCAATTTCGAAGCTCTCTTCGCGCCGGAGCGCATCGCCCTGGTCGGCGCCAGCGACCGGTCCGGCTCGGTCGGCGAGGTGCTGGCCGCCAACCTGCTGGCCGGCGGCTTTTCCGGCGAGCTGCTGTTCGTCAATCCCAAGGGCCGGCCCGTGCGGGGCCGCAGCGTGTTCCCCTCCGTCTCAGCCCTGCCCGCGGTTCCGGACCTGGCGGTGATCGCCACCCCGGCGCCGACGGTGGCCGGGATCGTCGCCGAGCTGGGCGCCCGCGGCTGCCGCGCCGCTGTCGTGATCAGCGCCGGCTTCGAAGGCGACGACCCGGAGAGCGCGGCCCGCCGCCAGGCGCTGCTGGACGCCGCCAGGCCGCACCTGCTGCGCATCGTAGGGCCCAACTGCCTGGGGCTGCTGTCGCCGCGACACGGCGTCAACGCCAGCTTCGCCCGCAACACCCCGCCGGCCGGGACGATCGCCCTGGTGGCGCAATCGGGGGCGGTGGCCGCCGCGGCGCTCGATTGGGCGCCCGCCCACGGCCTCGGCTTCAGCCACGTGGTCACCCTGGGAGACTCCCTCGACGTGGACGTGGGCGACGTGCTCGACTTCCTGGGGCGCGATCCGGCGACGCGGGCGATCCTGCTCTACGTCGAGAGCCTGCGCGACGCGCGCAAGTTCATGAGCGCCGCCCGCTACGCGGCGCGCGCCAAGCCGGTCATCCTGCTGAAGGGCGGCCGCAGCCGCGCCGGCGCCAAGGCCGCCTTCTCCCACACCCGCGCCCTCGCCGGCGCGGACGATGTCCATGCGGCGGCCTTCCGGCGCGCCGGCGTGCTGCAGGTGGACGGGCTGGACGACTTCCTAGACGCGGCCCTCGTGTTCGCCCACGGGCGGCCCAAGACGCCTGGCGGACTGACCATCCTGACCAACGGCGGCGGGGCCGGAGTCCTGGCGGTCGACGCCCTCGAGCGGGTGGGCGGTCAGCTCACGGTGCTCTCGGCCGAGACCCAGAACACACTCCGCGCGCTCTCGCCCGCGCACAGCGCCTGCGCCAATCCCGTGGACATCCTCGGCGACGCCGCTCCGGACCTCTATGCGCGCAGCCTCGCCTCGCTGCTCGCGGCGCCTGAGGTGGAGGCGGTGCTGGTCATCAACTGCCCGACCGCGGTGGCCGACAGCGGCCTGGCGGCCGAGGCGGTGATCGCGGCCCGCGCGGCAGACCCCGCCCACAAGCCCCTGCTCGCCGCCTGGCTCGGCGAACCCAGCGTCGCGCCCGGCCGCGCCAAGCTGGCCGCCGCCGGGGTCGCCACCTACCCGACCCAGGACGCCGCGGTGCGGGCGTTCTCCCGCCTGGGAGAGGCGCAAGGCGTACACAAGCAGCTCCTCGAAGCTCCAGACGGGACGGATGGGGAGGTCGCCCCGGACGCCGCGCGCGCGATCGTCGCGCGGGCGCTGGCCCAGGGACGTCCGGCCCTGGACCCCATGGAGGTGCAAGGCGTCCTGCGGGCCTACGGCCTCGCCACGGCGGACGCATGGCTGGCCCCGACGCCGGAGGCGGCGGGCAAGGCCGCCGAGGCCGTCGGTCTGGACGACCCTGTCGCGCTGAAGATCCAATCGCCGGACATCAGCCACAAGTCCGATGTCGGCGGGGTCCAGCTCGGCCTTCGGGGCCGGGCGCAGACCGAGGCGGCGGCCCAAGCCATGCTCTCGCGCCTGGCGGTCATTCGGCCGGACGCCCGCCTCGAAGGCTTCCTGGTGCAGCCGATGATCTCGCGGCCCAAGGCGCAGGAGATCCTGGCCGGGCTGGTGCGCGACCCGACCTTCGGCCCCGTCATCGTCGTGGGTCACGGCGGCGTCTCGGTGGAAGTGGTCGCGGATCGCGCCCTCGGCCTGCCGCCGCTCAACGCCACGCTCGCCCGCGACATGATCGCCCGCACCCGCGTTTCGCGCCTGCTCGCCGGCTACCGCGACCGACCTGCAGCGGATCTCGACGCCCTGGCGGGCGTGCTGGTGGCCCTCGGCCGCCTGGCTGTCGACCTTCCGGAGATCGCCGAGCTCGACCTCAACCCAGTGCTCTGCGACGAGCAGGGCGCCCTCGTGCTCGACGCGAGGATCGCGGTGCGGGCGGGGGATTCCGCGACGGCCAGCCCGGCGATCGCCCCCTACCCCTCGCACCTGGTCCGCGTCGTCGATGTGGCAGGCGAACCGCTCACTGTGCGCCCCATCCGGCCGTCTGATGCCGACCGGCTGACCGAGATGGTCGACCATTGCACGCCGGAGGACGTTCGCCTGCGCTTCAACGGGGGGATGCGCCACCTGGACCGCGACCTCGCCCTGCGGCTCAGCCAGATCGACTACGACCGGCACATGGCCCTGGTGGCCGAGACGACCGGGGGCGATCTGATGGGGGTTGGCCGGCTGGTGGAAGATCCGGAGGGCGAGACCGCTGAGTTCGCGCTGATGGTTCGCACCGACCACCAGCACCACGGACTGGGAGGCCTGCTGCTGCAGGCGATCCTGGACTATGCGGCGACGCGCGGGCTACGCGAGGTCTGGGGCCAGGTTGCGCGCGAGAACCGGTCCATGCTGGACCTCGCTCGCAGCCTCGGCTTCGAAACGGCGCCGTATGAGGCCGACCTGTCGCGGACCTACGTCACCCACGCCATCCGGCCTTCGGAAGGCTGACGGCGGCCAGCGCGCGTCAGTGGAGGCGATGGACGGCGAGTTCGGCCTCGCGGGGCAATCCATAGGCGCGCTGGCGGGCCGGCAGGCGGGTGGCCGCGCGAGTGGCCTCGCGCATGGAGGCGAAGGCGGTGGCGATCTGCGGGTCCGCCACCCACACGACGTGGCCCGCGGGCATCAGCAGCAGGTAGCTTTCCGCGTGGGACGCGATGTCGGTCCTGGCGACCACGGCGGGTTGGACGTTGGCAGGGGCGAAAGCGAGCATGACGGTCTCCCGGTTTGTGGCCCGATAGAACCCTCGCGCGCCAAGTGACGCCATTTGGGAGCCGCCCCTAGGTAGCGGTACGGAGCCGCAGACGACCTCCCCAGGCGGTGGCCAGGCCCGCCGCCGCGCCCAGGCCGGCGATGGCGGCGGCGAGGGCGGCCGGCGGAGTCGTAAACGCGAACATCTGGGTCAGCAGCGGCACGGTCAGGGCCGCCGCCACGGCCGCCCCTGCGAGCGCGACGATGCCGGCGAACGCCAGGCGCTGACGTCCGTCGCGTGCGCGGCCGGCGAGCGCGAGGACCGCTGCGACCCCCAGGTTGGCCGCGACCAGGAAGACGAAGGCCGAGGCGCGGGCGATCGACTCCGGCTGCCCCTGCTCCAACAGGGCCAGGTGCAGGCCGAAGGCGCCCGCCAGCAGCGCCAATCCCTGCAGCGCCGCCCGCGTGAGCCCGGCGCGGGACACCAGGGAGACCTCCGCCGCGCGGGGGGGTTCGCGCATGGCGCCGGCCGCCGCAGGCCGGCCTTCGAAGACCAGGGCGCACATCGGGTCGATGACCAGTTCGAGCAGCACCACCTGCATCGGAAAGAGCACGGCCGGGACCCCGAGGAGCGGCGGCAGAAGGGCCAGCCCGGCCATTGGGATGTGGACCGCCACCAGGTAGGCAAGCGCCGCCTGCAGATTGGCGAAGATCCGCCGGCCCTCGGCGACGCCGGCCACGATGGAGGCGAAGCGGTCGTCGAGCAGGATGAGGTCGGACGCCTCGCGGGCCACATCGACGCCTCGCCCGCCCATGGCCACGCCCACGTCGGCGGCCTCCAGCGCCGGAGCGTCGTTGACGCCGTCGCCGAACATGCCGACCCGCTCGCCGTTGGCCTGCAGGGCGCGGACCAGGCGGAGCTTCTGCTCGGGGGCCACCCGGGCGAACACCCGCACGGTGCGTACGGCCGCGCGCAGCCCCGCCTCGTCGAGCGCCTGGGCCTGGGCGCCGGTGAGGACGCCGCCTGTGGCCTCCAGGCCGGCGTCGCGCGCGATCGCCAGGGCGGTGTCAGGAAAGTCGCCGGTGATCATCACCACCTTGATGCCGGCGTCCGCCGCGACCGCGAGCGCGGGGGGGACGTCATCGCGGACCGGGTCCTCGAAGGCGACCAGACCGTCGAAGCCAAAGCACGTGTCGCCGGGATCGCCCCCATGGTCGGCCGGACAATCCACCGAAGCGACGCCGAGCACGCGCAGCCCACGGACCGCGAAACCGCCCACGGCGGCCTCGGCGGCGGCGCGGCGCGCGCCCTCGAGCTGGCAGAGATCGAAGATCGCTTCCGGAGCGCCCTTGGCGGCGAACTCCACCCCGCCCGAGGCGCCTGGCCACGCCTGGATGAAGACGAGGCGCTCGGGCCGCAGCGGGTACGACCGCAGGGGACGCCCGTCCGCAGGGGCCGAGGCGTCCAGGTCGTGGAGAGCGCGGTCCATGGGGTCCAACGCCTGGACGGCGGAGGCCCGCACGGCGGTCCGGGTCAGGGCCGCGCTCGCCCCGTCGCAGGGCGCCATTTCGCCGACGGCCGGCGACCAGAGGGCGGCGACGGTCATCCGGTTGCGGGTCAGGGTGCCGGTCTTGTCGACGCACAACACGCTGATCGCGCCCAGGGCCTCGATCGCCGCCGTCCGGCGCACCAGCACCTGGCCCTTGGCGAGGCGCCAGCCGCCAAGGGCCAGGAACACCGCGAGCACCATCGGAAATTCTTCCGGAATGAGCGCGATCCCCAGGGTCAGGGCCGCCAGGGCTCCGGCCATCCAGTCGCCGCGCAGCAGGCCGTGGGCGAGGAAGGCGACCGCGGCCAGGCCCAGTGCAGCCGCGCCGAAGACGGTCACCAGCCGGCGCGTTGCACGCTGCAAGGACGTCGGCGGTTCCCGCGCCTCGGCGAGGGCGGCGCCGATCTGTCCCAGACGCGTCGCGCCCCCGATCGCCGTCACCTGCGCCACGCCCTGCCCCCGGACGAGCAGGCCGCCCGCCGAGATGCGCGCCGCCTCGGGGACCTCCGTCCCGTCCCAGGCAAACTCGGCGGGCGTGCGCACCACCGGGGCGGACTCGCCGGTGAGCACCGACTCGTCGATCGACAGCACATCGCCGGCCAGCAGCGCCGCGTCGGCGGGGGCGCGGCCGCCTTCAGCCAGCAGCACGACGTCGCCGCAGACCAGATCGGCCGCGGGGATGCGCCGGGGCCGGCCGTCGCGAACCACCTGTGCGCTGGGCTCCGCGAGCGCCTTCAGCGCCGCCAGGGCCCGCTCGCTTCGCGCCTCCTGCACGACCACCAGCCCGATCGTGGCGAGCGCGCCCGCCAACAGGAACAGCGCCTCGGCGGTGTCCCCAAGCACGAAGTAGAACGCCACCGCCGCGAGCAGCAGCAGGAACATTGGCTCGCGCAGGACGTCGCGCGCGATCTGCGGCAATCGACGCCGGCGGGGCGTAGCCAGCCGATTTGGGCCGTCCCGGACGAGCCGCAGCGCGGCCTCCGCCTCGGACAGGCCTCGAAGCGTGCGGGCGCGGTCGGCGGACGAGGGTTCGACAGGGGGTGCGGCCATGCCGCAGGATCGCACGATGGCGCGTTCGGAACATTGATCCTCGTCAGCGGCGCGGGGGTTGATCGACGTCAAGGCGGCGGTCCGGCGGCGGCGCACGCTGCGAACCTCGCCGGAGACGCCGCCATGACCACCACACCCAGCCCCGAGTTTGACCTCGCCCGTCTCGACGCCGCGTCGCGAACGGCCCTCGGCCAGTGGGCCCAGGCCTGGGGCGGGATCGATAGCTACGCCCTGGCCCGTGAGTCCCTGGGCGCCTGGACCTGCGCCTGCACCGCCTGGACCGACTACCTTGGCCGGTTGGCGACGAGCACAGGACCGCTCGCCGTGATGGACGCCGGGGCGCGGCTGATGACCGACAGTCTGGAGATCTGCAGCCGCGCCGCGGCGGAGCGGCTGACGGCAGGCGGCGTCGCCAGCCCGCTGCTGAACGACGCCTGACGCCGATGCCTGCAAGCGCCCCCGGCAACGGTCCCGCCGCAACCCCCTCGCTGGGCGCGACCTTGATCGGCGCAGATCCAGCAATGCTTTCGGCCGCGGCCAACCCGCAGCCGGACGGTCGTGACATGGTGATCCGCGAGATGGACCATCGGATCAAGAACCATCTCCAGCTGCTTGCCGCCTACGCGCGTACGGCCAGCACGCGCCGAGGGCTGACCGTCGGCGAACTGGCCGAGGACATGGCCGACAAACTCTCGGCGATCGCCGGCGCCCATGACGCGCTGCATCGCGCCGGCGGGGCCGGCTTCGGCTTGGCGCGACCGTTCCTGGAGACCCTGGTCGCCGCCCTGGCCGGCTCGCGCCACATCACCCATGTGGATTGCGACCCGGCCCTGCAGCTGCGCGCCGTCGAACTGGCGCCGATCGGAATGATCGTCAGCGAGGCGGTCACCAACGCCCTGAAGCACGCGTTCCCCGGCGACCGCGACGGGCATATCTGGGTCCGGTTGGCGCAGGACGCCGACCGCCTCAAACTGACCATCCGCGACGACGGGATCGGCATGCCCGACCTGGCGGGCGAACGGATCAGCGGCCGCGGCCTCATCGATACCCTGGCCCGACAGCTGGGCGGCTATGCCCGCCTCGGCAGCGCACCGTTCGGCGGAGCCTTGGTCTCAGTGGTCTATCCGCGCATCGCCTAGGGCGGCGACCCGCCTTCGCTGGCGGGCCGGCGACGCCGGGGCCGCTTGATCTCGCGCAAGGCGCGGCGGCGGGCGGACGCGCAGGGTGCCCTCCGGTCATGAGGCCCGGACACAAGGGTTGCGCCATGGAAGACAAGGTCCTGAAGCGGCTCGTCGAGGATGAGCTTGAGTTTCAACCCAGCGTGGAGGCCGCGCACGTCGGCGTCAGCGTCGAGAACGGCATCGTGCACCTGAGCGGCCACGTCCCGAGCTTCCGGGAGAAGACCGCCATCGAGGCGGCGGTGAAGCGGGTCAAGGGCGTTCGCGGCTATGTGGAGGATCTGGTCGTGCAGCCCCACGGCGACCTTCGCAGCGACGACGTCATAGCCGTCCAGGTGGCCAACCTCCTCGAATGGGATACCGCGGTGCCCAAGCGTGCGGTGCAGGTGAAGGTCGAGGGTGGCGTAGTCACCCTGACCGGAGACGTGGAATGGGGCTATCAACGCAAGGCCGCCGAAAACGGCCTTCGCCGCCTTGAGGGCGTCCGGGGCCTCTGCAATCTGATCATGGTCAAGCCGCGGGCGTCGGCCCCCGACATCAAGCAGCGCATCGAGCGCGCGCTCGAGCGCCAGGCGGAGGTGGAGGCCAACCGGCTGACGATCACGGTGGAGGGCGGGAAGGTGAAGATCGAAGGCAAGGTTCGCGCCTGGTTCGAGCGAGACATCATCGAACGCGCGGCGTGGGCGGCTCCCGGCGTCACCGGTGTGGAAGACCGGGTCACCGTCAGTCTCTGAAGCTCCAGCGGACGCCGATATCATCCCGTCGCAGGCCTGAAGCGCTTCCACAGTTCAAGGCTGCCGATCAGGTCCCGAAGCGTCACGATCCCCACCACCGCGCCGCGATGCACGACCGGCATGCGTTCCACGTCCAGGGCGTGCATTCGCCCCATGACCTCGGCGGCGTCGTCCAGCAGGCCCGCGGAGGGGGTGAGGGCCGCGGCGGTGCAGATCTGCTCCACCGTGGTGTGGGTCCAGTCCGATCGCGGAACCCGCAGCACATCCTCCGCCCGCACGACGCCGATCCATCGACCTTCGTCGACCACCGGGTAGAGCGCGTGGCGCGTGGGCAGGAGCCGGTCCTCGACGAAGCGGTCCAGTGTCAGCCGAGGCGCCACCGTCTCCACCGACTGCGCCATCAGTTCCGCCACGGCGTGGCCCGAGAACATCTCGCGCGCCTCAAGGTCGCGGCGCGCGCCCCGCGCAGCCGCCTGGAGGAACAGGCCCACCATGACCCACCAGAGTCCGCCGGCGACATCGAGCGTGAACATCGCGACCACGCCCGCGGCGGCCAGCAACCAAGCCAGGGCTTCGCCGACCCGCGACGCCGACCGGGTGGCCTTGGCCAGATCGCGCGTCGCCATCCAGATCAGGGCCCGCAGGACCCGTCCGCCGTCGAGCGGAAACACCGGCGCAAGGTTGAACCCCGCGAGCACCAGGTTGAGCATGGCGAGGTAGACGAGGCTCATCGTCAGCGCGTCCGGCCCGCCGGCCAACCCTACCGGCTCGGCCAGGAGTCCAAGGCCGACCCCCAGGGCCACGCTGAAAGCGGGTCCCGCCAGCGCCATCCAGAGCTCCGCGTCGGCCCGTTTCGGCTCTTCGCCGAGCTCCGCCACACCGCCGAACAGGAAGAGGGTGATCCGATGGACCGGCACGCCGAACGCTCGGCCCACCAGGGCGTGGGCCAGTTCATGCAGGACGATGGAGACAGCGAGGCCGGCGACGACCAGGGCCGCGGAGATCCAGTAGGTCCCGGCCGGCAGGCCGGCGTAGACCAGGGGCAGCGAACCTGACGCCAGCGACCCGGCGATGAATAACGCCATGATCAGCCAACTCACATGCACCCGGATGCGCACGCCGAACAGCGACAGGGGCCCGCGCTCCCTGGCGACGGCGTCAGACATCGCCTGCCTCAACGGGAGGACTGGCGACGAAACCGGCGGGCGCAAACCCCGGGGCCGCATCGGGCTGCGTATGGGTCGTGTGACCAAAGCCCCGCCGGTAGTCGAGCACCACGATCGCGGAGGGAGTCACGTCGAACAGCGCGATATCCTCGCCCGCCCCAGAGACATACTGCGCGATCTCGCTGAACTTCTGGGCGAACAAGAGGGCCACGGCGTCGGCGGCCGTCCCGGTCGCGATGCGCCGCGCCCGCCCCAGCACGGACAGGCCGCGGATTTCGCTCCAGTCACGGTAGGGCAGCGTGATGGTGAGGGCCACGCGATCGTCGCGGGCGAGATTCTCCGCCTTCCGGGAAGTCGGCGAGCAGCCGAAATAGATCGTCTGGCCGGCGCTCGCATAGCTCACCGTCGTGGCATGTGGGGCGCCGTCGGCCAGGAGGGTGGCGACCGTCATGTCCTGCCCCTCGGCCAGGATCGCCTCGATCTCGGCGGCAAGCTTCGCGTGCATGGAAATCTCCTCTAGCGACCAGCCTGCCGCGCGACCGCGGCCCGCGCCTTGCGATCGCTCAACCCTCTCTGGGAGGGCGCCGACCACCCCTGCGCTCGCGCCTGGATGCTCTCGAGATAGTGCAGGATCGCGGCCACCTCATGCGGCGCGAACCGGAATTCCGGCATCTCGGGATGGCCGGTGAGGATGCCCTCGGCCAGGGATTCCCCAAGCGCCTCGATCGGATAGCGTTGCGACAGGTCCCGGAAAGCCGGTGCGCCGGCTCGCGGGCTGACGTCGGCGCGACCCACCGCGTGGCAGAGGCCGCAGTTCCGGGTGACCAGCGACCGGCCCAACGCCATGACCTCGGCGTCGCGGCTCGGCGCCGCGGAGACGGGTGCGGCGGCCAGAACAGCGGCGGTCAACAGGACGGCCAAATGTGCGTGGCGCGGCCACATCAGAGGGCTCCGGATTTTATCCAGCTTGGCGCCGCCGCCGGCTCGCGGCCTTGATCGGCGTCAACGGCCGAAACGTCCGGCGCGGACGATCCGCGCGAGGACTATCCGCTCGACCTGGTGGCCGGCGCGGCGATCGACGCCGCCGGCGGCAGCGTCGAGGCGAGAATCAGGGCGCTGAAGAGCGCCACCACGACCGAGCTCGCCCGGCGGATCGCCAGCCCGCCCCGGCCGCGAGCTCCCGCATGGATGGCGGCGCCCAGGGAAACCCAGACGCTGCCCGCGAGGGCGATAAGCGCGAACAGGATGACCGCATAGGGCTGGACCAGTTCGGCGACGCCGATGGAGCGCGGGGGGAGGATGACGAACACGAAGACCAGGGCTTTTGGATTGCTGAGGGTGGCGAGGAAGACGCCGCGCCAGGTGACCGCCCGCTCTCCGTTGGCCTGAGGCGCCGTCCAGATGAGCCACGCCGTGTAGGCCAGGTAGAGGGCGCATCCGATCCTCAAGGCCAGCCGCACCCAGCCGACGGAGTCGATCAGAGGCGCCATGAAGACTTCGAGGGTCGCGATCGCCACCGCATAGCCGAGCAGTTCGGCCGTGATCAGCGGCAGCGCCCGCCGCGCGCCCATCAGCGCGCCGCCTGCGGCCAACAGCGTGTTCGTCGGCCCCGGCGTCAGGAGCAGGAGCGCCGCGGCGAAGATGAAGGCGTCCAGTTGGATCACGGTCCTGGTCCCCTCGCTCGAATCAGTCCGCCGGCTGGAGGCCGGCGTACTGGTCCACGAAATCCTGGTGGCTGGGCATGCGGGTCACCGCGCGGGCGATATTGCCCTTCAGGTCGTCGAGCGCGCGGCGCAACTGCTCGGGCGGCATGAGCGCACCCATCAGGTGGTGGCTCTTCGGCCTGATCCGCTGGCCCAGCATCACCTGCAGCCAGGAGTCCACCAGGAACAGCTCACCAGGCACATGATAGACCTGGGCCGTCTCGCGGAAGAGCTCGATCCGCTCGGCCAGCGAGGCCGGGATCTCCATGGTGCGGCAGCGGTCCCAATAGGGCGTGTCCGTCCGCTCGGTCGCGTTGTAGTGCAGGATGATGAAGTCCCGAATCCGCAGGATCTCCTGGTCCGCCAGGAAATTGAACCGGGTTACGAGAGCGTCGTTGACGCCGGTGAACGGGAACAGCTGCAAAAGCCGCGTCACGGCGATCATGATCATGTGCAGCGAGGTGGCTTCCAGCGGCTCGATGAAGCCGGCGGCCAGGCCGATGGCGACGCAGTTCTTGTCCCAGGCCTTGCGGCGGCGCCCGGGGCGGAAGCGGAGTTGCCACGGGTCGGTGAGCCGCTCGCCCTTGAGCTGGCCCAGCAGGCTGGCGGACGCCTCGTCGTCCGACATGAAATCGCTGCAGTAGACCCAGCCATTACCCTCGCGGTGCTGCAGCGGGATGCCCCACTGCCAGCCGGCGGTGTGGGCGATGGCGCGCGTGAGCGGCATGGCAGGGTCGGTCGTGCGGGTCTGCACCGCCACCGCCCGGTCATTGGGCAGCCACTGGCCCCAGTCCTCGAACCCGGCCTTCAGGGTCTGCTCGATCAGCAGGCCCCGGAACCCCGTGCAGTCGATGAACAGGTCGCCCTCGACCCGCTCGCCGGACTCCAGGACCAGCGCGGTGATGTAACCGGTCTCGGGGTGCTGCTGGACCTCCTGGATCTTTCCCTCGACCCGCCGCACGCCCTTGTTCTCGCAGCGCCTGCGGAGGTAGCGGCCGAAGCGGGTGGCGTCGATGTGGTAGGCGTAGTTCACCGGGGCGTCGTCGGACGTGTAGAACTTGCCCTCCTCGGACGCCCGGAGCTCAAGGCAGTAGTCGCCCAGGTCGCCGCCGAAACCCTGGGCCTTGGCCTGCAGCCAAAGGTGATGGAAGTGCGCCATCAGGGTGGATTTGCCCACCTGGCCGAAGGAATGGATGTAGCGGTCGCCGAGCTGGCCCCAATTCTCGAACAGGATGCCCAGCTTGAAGGTGGCTCCGGTCTCCCGCATGAACTCGCGCTCGTCGAGGCCCAGCAGGTGGACGAAGGTGCGCGCGGTGGGGATGGTGGATTCCCCCACGCCCACCGTGCCGATGGCGTCGGACTCCACCAGGGTGATGTCCAGCAGGCCGCCCAGCTGGGTCGACAGCGCCGCCGCCGCCATCCAGCCTGCGGATCCGCCGCCCGCGACCACGACCCTCTTCACGACCTGATCTTGCATGCTCACTCCCCGTCGTTTTCTTATCGATTGAGCCGGTTCAGCAGTTGGGCGCGCAGGCGTCGGGCCTTCAGGTCGTCCAGCGGCGCCAGGGGCCCCTGGGCCGCCTCGGGCAGGTGCCCGCGGGCGGCCTCCGCCGGGCCGAAGACGTAGAAGTCGAAGAGCGCCTTCCAGGCCTGCTTCTCGTGCTCGGGCCGGTCCCGCAGGCTGAGCAGGCCATGCAGCAGGGTGGTCTGGGGCGTGTCGATGAACCCCGGCGATGGGTTCCACCAGTAGTTCACCAGGACGTTGAATGGCTCGAGGGCCTCGACCTGATGCCACCAGAGCGCCGGGTAGATGAGGACGTCCCCAGGCTCGAGCTCCGCCGTCTGGGCCGCACCCAAGGCCTGCCGGAACCGCGGGAACCGCTCGAAGTCCGGCGCACGGATGTCCACCAGACTTACCACCTGACCGCCCGGTGTCGGTTCGAGCGGGCCCGGATAGAGGTTGGCTGCCTGGCCCGGCGGGAAGAGCGTGAAGCGCCGGCGGCCCGCGACGCAGACAGCGATGTTGTTCGACATGTCGTAATGAGCGGCGGCCACCGTGCGGTTGCCGATCCAGATGCTCACCGTCGGCGTGGCGCCGCCGAACGCCGTGGCGTCTAGGCCCAGGTCGTTCTCCGCGCGAAGGCCCGGAAGGTAGGTGTCGATATCGGTGGACCCGATGTAGAGCGACGGTCCCGCGGGATCTCCCAGCCCCTCGGCGATCCGGTCCAGGAAGATGGGCAGGCCGACCGGCTCGGCGCGGAAGTTCAGCCTCGTCAGGCCTTCCTCGTAGAAGAACCGGCCCTCGATCTCCGGTGCGCCCGTGAAACCCACCACCGGCTGGCCGCTGTCCCAGGTCTTCAGATCGGCGATCAGCGCCTGAGGCGATTCCAGGCCCTTCCGGACCAGCGGCCAGTCGCGCGCCATGCCACGGTAGATCGTCGGGCGCTGGCCGGCGAGCAGGTCGTCGAGCGGGATATCGCCCGGCCGGACACCCGTCAGCTCTTGGGTCGATCGGACCGGCTCCATCAGCACCCTGCCTGCTTGCGCAGCTTGGCGTCGATGAGACGCGAGACGTTGGCGAGCGATGACAGCACCGCATAGGCCGCGCGCAGCACCCCCAAGCGGTGCAGGCGCTCCAGTTCCTCCCCCGCGACCGCCGCGAGCCGCGCCTCGGAGATCGTGAAGAGGCCAGGGATGACGTAGACCTTGCCGTCCGTGAGCGCCGCCTCCACGTCGACGGGTTCGATGAGCTCTGCTCGGTCGAGCGCCTCGAAGAAGGTGCGGCTGGCCTCCAGCCCGTCGTAGAGGGTCCCGAGCAGCCGGGAAACATGCTGCAGGTACGGCGTATTGCCCCCCGCCGGCAGGAAGAGCGGTTCGCCCTCCACGCGGCTCACCCGAGGGTGGTCGAGGTCGACGTGGATCATGGCCTCGGGCTCGGCCGCGGCGCCCGACCGCGGCGGCCGCAAGCCGATGGAGAACGGTCCCCGCTGCTGGGCGGCGGGCACGTAGCGGGCGTTCCATCCGCCCTCGCCCAGGAACAGGTTCTCGTCCTTGTCCAGGCCCAGCAGGGCGACCGCCTGGTAGTCGCCGGTGGCCTCCTTGCGGAAGAAGATCGCGTACTCGCGCTGCAGATCCTCGAACTCGGTCGGGAAGACCAGCACCTGATTGACGCCGTCGCCGAACTCCGCGCCATGCCGAGCGATCACCCGCAGGTCCGCATGGTCGATGTTGTTGAGCAGCACCTTGTTCGTCATGTCGGCCTTCCAGCCCGGGAAGCTCGGTCACGCCGCGCCCGTCAGGCGAAAAAGGGCCGCCTCACAGCGGCCCCTTCCCGTCTCTCCAGGTCGCCACGCGAAGACTAGAACTTGTAGCGCACGCCTACGAGATATCGCGAGTCCAGCTCCTGGGCGTACCAGAGCTGATCCTTGTCGCGGGCGTGGGTCCGCAGGCTCTCCTCGAAGATGTTGAGGCCTTCAAGGGAGACCGCCAGGCGGTCGTTGATGTCGTAGCTGATGTTGAAGTCCACCTGCGTGAAGGGCTCGACGAACACCGGATTGCGCGAGCCGCCTCGATTGAGGTTGCTCAGGAACTTGTCGCGCCAGTTCCAGGCGATCCGCGCCGAGATGCCGTACTTCTCGTAGATCAGCGTCACGTTGGCGGTGTCGCTGAGGCCAAGCAGCGCGAACTGATCCTGGCCCGGGTCGGAGCCGGGGTCGAAGCCGACGTCGCCATCCACGAAGGTGTAGGCGGCGGCCACGCCGAAGCCCGTCTCTCCGAAGAAGTGGGAGCCCGCCACCTCGAAGCCCCAGATCTTGGCGGCCCGCGTGTTGATCGGCTGCTGCACCTGGAAATTCAGCAGCGGATCGGCCGCGTTGGGCTCGATGTCGATGGACGCCAGGATCTGGTCGACGAAGCCCTGGTTCAGGTCGCCGAGCCCGCCGCCGGGCAACACCGTCCGGTTCGCCTGGAACTGGGCCTGCGCCGCCGCGACCGAGCCGGTCTGGATGATCAGGGCGGTGGCGGTGAACAGGTTCACGTCGGTCCGGTCGGCGCCCACCGCGGTGAGCAGGCCGACGGCTTGGCCGGACCGGCTGCCCGCCGCGCCGGAGCTCGGGTCGCGCAGGTCGAACAGGGGCCGCAGCACGGTCCCGCTGCCCACGAAATTGTTGACCCGCTTCTCGAAGAAGCCCGCGGAGAGGAAGCTGCCCGGCTTGTAGTACCACTCGACGGAGACGTCGAAGTTGTCCGAGACCAGCGGCTGCAGGTCGGGGTTGCCCGACGTGCCCAGCGGCACCGCGCCGTTGGCGATGGGCCGGTTGGGCGCCTGGGCGGTGACGGCGGCGAACAGGTTGCCGTAGTCCGGCCGGGCGATGGTCCGACTGAACGAGGCGCGGGCGATCACGTCCTCGATCACCTCGATCTGGAAGTCGAGGGCGGGCAGGAGGTTGTTGTAGCTCCCCTTGCCATCGACCGGCTGGAAGTCGGCGGTGGTGTCGATCCGGAAGTCGTTGTCGGCGGTCCAGACCACCGCCCGCGGCCGGCGGATCAGTGACGTGGAGTCGACCTCTGTGCGTTCGTAGCGGACACCCGCCACCATGCTTGCCTTGCGGCCGGCGATCTCGCCCTTCCAGGTCACCTGGCCGTAGACGGCCCAGATGTCCTCGTCGACGCGGTTGTCGTTCTGGCCCGTGATGCCCACCGCGTTGCCACGCGCCGCGTAGACCGGCGACAGGGCGTCGTAGAGGTCGATCGCGTTCGACCGGAAGGCCACCAGGCCCGCGCCCGTCTGGTTCGGATCGAAGTCGTTGAAGGCGCAGGCCAGGCAGAATTCCTGCACCAGGCTCCCCGCGAACTGGGAGACGTCGCGGGGGTTGGAGATGCCCCAACTGCCCAGGTCCTGCTGGGTGTTGATGTTCGTCTGGCGCATCTTCGAGGTGCGGTAGTCCGTGCCGAAGTCGAGTCGGCTGCCGCTGTCGTCCAGCTCCCAGGTGACGTCGGCGCGGATCTCCTTCACGTCCTGCTTCTGACGCTGGGAAGATGTGCGCGCGACCTGGCTGCCCAGGTCGCCGACGTCCAGCCGGCCGTTGCCGTTGCCGCGCGGCGCGGCGTCATTGATCGTCGGGGTCTGGATCGGGATCTTGCCGCTGTAGTCCACCGTGTGGGCCGAGATGATCGGCGCGCCGATGGCGACCAGGGTCGCGCTGGCGCCGTTACGGCCACCAGGCTTGCTCTCCGCCTTCGAGATGTGGCCGTCCAGCGAAACCGATATGCGATCCGTCGCCTGCCACACGCCGTTCAGGCCGTAGGATTCCAGGGTGTCCGTGTTGGCCCGGTACTGCTGCTCGAAGCCCATGTCCTTGGTGCCGCTCAACGTCTCACCCAGGAAGATCGCTGTGGCGACCGTCGGGTTGTCGTCGAACGTCACCCGGTCGAACGGCCGGTTGAACCAGTTCGTCTGGTCGGTCCGCGCCTCGTTCGCCTTGTTGCGCGCATAGAGCGCGTCGGCCGTCAGGGTGATGGTCTCGGTCGGCCGGAATTGCAGGGCGCCCTGCACGTTGACCCGTTCGCGCTCGCCTTCGGAGAAGTGGTAGCGGCTGTCGTTGGGGATCGCCACCAGGGTGGACAGGCTGGACGGCGCGTTGGTGATCTGCGTCGTGCCGTTGTTGCGGACGAAGCCGTTCGACGGGTTGATGAAGTCGCCGTAGGTGCGGATGTTCCACTCGTTGGACGTGGCGCTGCGGCTGGTGAAATTCCGCTTCTGGTAGGACCCGAACACCGTGACGCCGAAGACGTCGTTCGGATCGGCCCAGTTGATCAGGCCGGACAGCTCGGGCGTGATCTTGCTGGCGTCCTTGAGGCTCTCCTCCACCCCGGTGTCGTACAGGCCCTTGACGCCGATGCTGCCGGTCAGCCCCGCCTCGCCGTCCAGCGGCCGGCGGGTGCGCACATTGATCGTGGCGCCGATGCCACCCGACGGGTTGGCCGCGCGGCCGGTCTTGTAGACCTCCAGCGTGCTGACGCCTTCCGACGCCAGGTTGGAGAAGTCGAAGGAGCGGCTGGTGCCGCCCGCGAAGTCGGCGCTCTGGTCACCGCCCACCGTCCGGACGTCGGCCGTCGGCATCGAGCGGCCGTTGAGCGTGACCATGTTGAAGCCGCCGCCGAAGCCGCGGACCGTCACTTGCGAGCCCTCGCCGTTGGTGCGGTCGATGGCCACGCCCGGAATGCGCTGCATCGACTCGGCGAGGTTCGTATCCGGGAATTTGCCGATGTCCTCCGCCGCGATCGCTTCCACGACGCCGCTGTTGCTGCGCTTGATGTCCAGGGCCTGTTCCAGGGACGCCCGGAAGCCAGTGACGACGATCTCCTCGACCTCGCCCGGCGCGGGGTTGCTGGCTTGAGCGAACGCCGACCCCGAAAGCAACGCTGTCGATATGGCAAGGGCAGATGAAGATGTACGCAGGAAACTACGCCGTTCCATGGATATTCCCCCGTCGTTATGGGATCGAATCGATCCTGATTATTTTTGCAGCGCAGCATTCTCTCCGCCCCATGACTTCGATGGGGCTTCGAAAGCTTCTACGACCATTATGGTAGCGATATCATTAGTGGTCTGACCTCGTCAATCCGAAGATCAGGGTTTTTCGCAGCGCCGTCACTATTCCGTCGCGCCCGAGCGGCACATTTGGCGGACGCGTCAAAACCCACGAGGCTGAACGTTCCGCTCATGGACAAACCCCGTCGTTCTGGTTGGGCGCCAGCCGCAGCTCGGCGAGGGAAAGCTCAAGCCCTCCGGTGGCCGCGATCCATGTCGGTGTCGTCACCGCAGAGAGGTCCTCAGCGGCCCCCCGGAAGCAGGACAGCCTGACCTTGATCGTCCGCCATTCGCCGCCCGGCGCGGCGCCAAGCACCGCCTCAAGCGGCACGCTGGCCGCGCCGACGCCCAGGCGGACCGCACCGTTCGGTCGCCGGTCCACCCGGTAGGTCGCCAGCAGGGTCATGTCGCCGTTAGCCTGACGCCGCAGATCGACGCCGGGCCCGGCGAAGACCGCCCGCCCCTCGCCGGTCCAGGTGAAAGCGCGCCCGGCGCCCTGCACGCCCGCCGCATCCACCGGCCGCACGGCCAGGGCGCCCCGCGAAGACGTCGCGGCCCCACCCGCCGCCACCGTCGCGTCGCCGTCGGCGTCGCGCAGGAGCAGACGCCAGGGCTCCACCACCCGGCCGCCCACCAGGTAGCGGTCGACGTTCTCGGCGACCGTCGCGACGCCGGAGACCTCCGACAGCTGCGGGACCGCGCGCGCGTCGCGATAGGTGAGGCCATAGCCATAGGCGAACAGCGGGTCGTACCCGGGTTCGCCGCGGTTGAGGCTGAACTGGTCGGCGCGCTTCGGCCAGGAGAACGAGAGTTTGCCGCGGAAGTCGTTCCGCGGGCGGCCCCGCGCATCGCCGACCAGCACATCGGCCACGCCCGCGCCTTCGCTGCCGGGGAGCCAGGCGGCCACGAAGGCGTCCGCGGCGTTGAGTTCCGGATTCACCCACAGCGGACGGCCGGACAGGAAGACGGCCACCACCGGCACGCCCTGCGCCTTCAACTTCCGTAGCAGCTCGAGGTCGGCCTTGGCGCCCGGTTGATATTCCAGCGTGGCGCGGTCGCCCTGGAACTCAGCGTAGGGGTCCTCGCCGAACACCACGATGGCGACATCGGGTCGGGTGGCGAATCGGCCGTCGAGGCTGAGTTCGGCCTGCCCGCCGCCCGCCGCCACAGCGTCGCGGACGCCTGCCCAAATCGACTGGGCGTTCGGAAAGTCCGAGGGCTTGTTGCCCGTCCCCTGCCAGCTCAGCGTCCAGCCGCCCGCCTGCTTGCCGACGTTGTCCGCGCCGTCGCCAGCGACGAGCACCCGCGCCGATGACCGGATAGGCAGCACCCCGCCGTTGTTCTTCAGGAGCACCAGGGACTCGGCTACCGCGCGGCGGGCCAGGGCCCGGTGCTCCGGCGCGCCCACCAGCTCGAGCTTGCCCTCCTGCGGCCGGTCGCCGAACAGGCCGGCCTTCACCTTCACCCGCAGGATGCGCCGGACGGCGTCATCGAGCCGGGCCATCGGAATCTCGCCCGACCGGACCTGGGCCAGGGTATTGCGGTAGAGGCCCTTCCAGCTATCGGGGGCCATCAGCATGTCGAGTCCGGCGTTGACCGCCTGAGGGCAGCTTTCCGTGGTGCACCCCGGGACCTGTCCGTGGGCGTTCCAGTCGCCCACGACGAAGCCGTCGAAGCCCATCCGGCCCTTGAGCACATCGGTCAGTAGGCCCCGGTGGCCATGCAGCTTCGCGCCCCGCCAGCTGGAGAACGACGCCATCACGGTCATGACCCCGGCGTCGATGGCCGCGGCGTAACCGGGGGCGTTCAGGCGGGCGAATTCCGCCTCGCTCGACGGGTTGTCGCCCTGGTCCCGGCCGTTCGCCGAGCCGCCGTCGCCCAGGAAGTGCTTCGCGGAACCCGCGATGCGCCCCGCCCGCAGCGGGGGCCACTGGGCGGGCGTCCCCTGCAGGCCCGTCACCAGGGCCCGGGCGTAGCCGGGCACGATCTCCGGATCCTCGGAATAGCCCTCGTAGGTCCGGCCCCAGCGGTCGTCGCGGACGACGGCCACGGTGGGGCCAAACGTCCAGTCGATGCCGACGGCGGCGGCCTCCCTCGCGGTCGCCTCGCCGATATCGCGGATCAGTTCCGGATCGCGCGCTGCGCCCAGGCCGATGTTGTGGGGGAAGATGGTGGCGCCCACCACGTTGTTGTTCCCGTGCACCGCGTCGACGCCGAAGATCAGCGGGATCGCGGGGCGGTCGGGCCGCGCCTGGGCCGCGGCGGCGCGGAAGGCGCGGGCGGTGGCGAGCCAGGCCTGCGCCGGAGACCGATCGGGCGCGCCCAGCGGCGGGCTGTCGCCGCCGGCCAGGATGGAGCCCAGGGGGAATTCGCGTAGGTCTTCGGGCCGGATGGAGCCCACGTCGGCCTGAATCAGCTGACCGACCTTCTCCTCCAGGCTCATGCGGCCCATCAGGTTGCTGACGAAGGCTTCGGTGCGCGGATCCTTCAGGCCACGGCTGTGAGCCGCCGGCCAGAGTTCCGGATGCATTGCATCGGCAGGCGCGCCAGCCCGGGCCGGAGCTAGCCCCAGCGTCGCGACCGCGGCCGCGCAAGTCCCCAGCAAGAACCCTCGCCCCATCCGACGGCCGGTCAGGCGCGAAAAAAGGGCGGCGCGGCGATGCCCTCGCCGCGCCAGGTGGGGACGAAAGTAGCGGCGGCATACGCCCGCGCGCCCAGGCGACTGCCAGGGGTGACCATGGGTGTTCCCTCCCGGCCGTCTGTGGTCGCGGCCGTTGTGATGCTGAAACCATCGCGTGCAATGACAGCGCTGTCAACAAGAACCGGTAACGCTAACATTTGACACCGGTGGCAATGGCGCCGCGGGTGGCGTTGGCGGTCGCCTGAGCGGATTCAGGCCCGCTCGCCGCGAGCGGGCGGCGCGGTCGAGTCCCGCCCGATCAGCACATAGGCCACCTCGCGGACCCGTGGAGCCTCGTGAGCGGAGTCCTGAGCGTGGGCGATGATCATGCGCGCGGCGGCCTCGGCCATCTCGGCCACCGGCTGGCGCACGGTCGTCAGTTGGGGCACGGAGAATTGCGCGCCGGGCGCATCGTCGAAGCCCGCTACCGAGACGTCGCCGGGGATCGACAGGCCCAGCCGCGTAGCCGCCTGGATCACTCCGAAGGCCATGTCGTCGTTGCTCGCGAAGATGGCCGTGGGCCGCGGGTCGGCCGAGAGGATCCGGGCGCCGCATTCCAGGCCGGACGTGAAGGTGAAGTCGCCGTCGGCGATCCATTCGGGGCGGGCCTGCAGGCCGTGCCGCGCCATCGCCGCCTCGAACCCTTCGCGTCGGGCGCGGCTCGCCGCATAGCGCGGGCTGCCCACGACGAAGCCGATGTCCCTGTGCCCCATGCGCGCGAGATAGGCCGTCATGTCGTAGGCGGCCCGGTGGTCGTCCATGAAGACGCGTCGGCCGCGCGCCGGCTCGGTCTCGGCCCCGAGTCGCACGTAGGCCGCGCCGCGGCTGTCGAGGGCGTCGAGCACGACGGCGCAGTCCGATACCGGCGGGGTCAGGATCAGCCCGTCGGGACGCAGCGAGGACACCATCGCCAAGATGTCCCGCTCGAGCGTCGCCGAACCCACATCGACAAGCTCGATCAGCAGGTGGCAGCCTGCCTGGCGGCATTCCATCAGCGCGCCGAGTTCCATCCGGCTCAGGTAGTCGTTGCCCCGCCCCGAGCGCCAGTGCTCGACGGTGAGTTCGGCATCGACCAGCGCGGCGATGATATAGGACCGGGCGCCCGCGAGCCCGCGCGCCGAGAGGCTCGGGCGATAGCCCAGCGCGTCCGCCGCCTCCTCGACCTTGCGGCGCAGCGCCTCGGTGACGTTGGGCTTGCCGTTCAGGACCCGTGAGACCGACTTGATGGAGACGCCGGCGCGCTCCGCAACATCGTAGATCGTCGCCGCGCTCATCGGGTCTCCCGCGCCGGGATGAGAATCGAGGCCCGCGCCAACCTCGCGCAACGCCGATTGCGCGGCGCCGCAGACCGCACCAGGATGCCAGCCGTGTCCAGCGCTTTCCTTGCAGATGTCCCGCCACGACCGCAAGCCGCGAGCGGCGCCTTCCTGGCCGCGCTGGCGATCGCCCAGATGGGCGCCTTCCTGTCGTTCATGCCCCTGCTCACGATACTGGCGCCGCTGAAGGCGGCCGCCATCGACCCGGACAACAAGGCCTGGATCCTGGCCCAGGTCGGCTTCTGGGGCGCTCTGGTCGCGGGAGGCGCCAACATCCTGGCGGGGGCGCTTAGCGACGCCACCCACTCACGCTTCGGACGGCGGCGGCCCTGGCTGCTCATCGGCGTCATCGGCACGGCGGCCTCCTGCTTCGTCATCATGCGCGCGGACTCCACCCCCGGGCTGGTGGGCGGCGTCCTGTTGTTCCAGCTCTGCCTCAACCTGCTGTTCGGGCCACTGGTGGCGTTGCTGGCGGACCAGGTCCCCCCGGCGCAACGCGGCCGGGCGGCGGCGTTCATCGGTCTCGCGCCGCCCGCCGGCGCCATGACCGGCGCCCTGCTGGTCGGCGTGGCGTTGCCGCAGGAGAGCGTCCGCTACGCGGTGATCGCGGGCCTGCTGGTCGCCGCCACGATCCCCGTGCTGCTCCTGGCGCGCGAGGCCCCCACCGGGACGGGCGTCTTCCGCCTGGCGCGCCCGCGGCGTCCCGGCGCGTGGCGACCGTTCCGGCTGACCGGTGACTTCGCGGTCGCCTGGCTTTCACGGCTGTTGATCCAGGCGGCGATCACGATCGTGTCGCTGTTCACGCTCTTCAACATCCAGGACCGCGCCGCGCTCCCCGGCGGCCTGGCGCCCGAGGCGCTTCTGGGCCTGCTCGTGATCGGGTCCAGCCTGGTGCAGATCGCGGCCAGCCTGGCCGGCGGGTTCCTGTCCGACCACCTCCGGCGGCGCAAGGCGTTCGTACTCACGGCGGGCCTGTTGGTCGCCGCCGCGACTGTCCTGCTCGCCCTGAGCGCCGACTGGCGGCTGATGGCGGGCGCCTTCGCCATCTTCGGCGCCGGCTACGGGATCTTCACGGCTGTCGATGCGGCGCTTATCACCGAGGTGCTGCCGTCGGACCGCGACGCCGGACGCGACCTGGGCCTGAGCAACCTCGCCAACACCTTGCCCCAGATGTTCGCACCGGTTCTCGGCGCGGTGCTGCTGCAGACTTCCGCAGGCTACGCTTGGCTCTATCTCGCCGCCGGCGTGGCGGCCGCGGGCGGCGGCCTGCTGATCCTCGCCGTCCGCCGCGCCCGCTGAGACCGAGTGTTCGCCCGCGGTGTCCCGCTGGGGATCGAGGTCGCGAAAGCACCGACTGGACCATGGCGCCCGCCACCCCACGGCGATCGTGCGGAAGTCGCCGCCAAGGCGGACGGCTCCAGACCCACGATCACAGATTGAGGTCGAGAATGCACGTCATACCAGTGGCGGCGACTTGAAAGCTCCGGATCATCTTGAAGCAGATCACCGGAGATCACAGGCATAGATTGCTCAAATCAACAATCTGAAACTACATGGACTAGTATATTATAGACCAAGCACCATCTTCGCCATGATGTTGTGCTGGATCTCGTTGGAACCCGCGTAGATCGAGGTCTTGCGGTAGTTGAAGTAAGTGGGGGCCACTGTCGCTGAATAGTCCTGGCCGGCGCGGAAATAGTTGGCTCCATCGCCCTTCAGGTGACTCCAGGTGTCCTGCACGAAGGGCTGGGCGTAGACGCCCGCGGCCTCCAGGGCCAACTCGGTGATCGCCTGCTGCATCTGGCTGCCTTCCAGTTTCAACATCGACGAGACCGCGCCCATGGCGTCGCCGTTGGCGCGGCCGGCGAAGATCCTGAGCTCGGTGGCGTTCAGCGCCTCGACCTTGATCTCGACTTCCGAGAGCTTCTTGCGGAAGTCGGGGTCGCTCATCATCGGGCCGCCGCCGTCCGAGCGCTCGACGTTGGCGATCTTGCGCACCTTCTTGAGCTGGGCCGAGAGGCCCGGCGCATAGGCGTTGCCGCGCTCGAACTGCAGCAGGTACTTGGCGTAGGTCCAGCCCTCGCCTTCCTTGCCGATCCGGTTCGACACGGGCACGCGCACGTTGTCGAAGAAGGTCTCGTTGATCTCCTGCTCGCCCTCCGCGGGACCGTCCAGCGTGACGATCGGCCGGATGGTGATGCCGGGGGTCTTCATGTCGATCAGCAGGAACGAGATGCCCTTCTGCCGGATGTCCTCGTTCGAGGTCCGCACCAGGCAGAACATCCAGTCGGCCCACTGGGCCAGCGTCGTCCACGTCTTCGAGCCGTTCAGGACATAGTGGTCGCCGTCCAGCTCGGCCTTCAGCGCCAGCGACGCGAGGTCGGAGCCGGACCCCGGTTCGGAGTAGCCCTGGCACCACCAGACGTCGGTGGTGAGGATCCTGGGCAGGTGCTGGGCCTTCTGCTCGGGCGTTCCGAAGGCCATGACCACCGGTGCGCACATCTTAAGGCCCATGTTCGAGGTCGAAGGCGCGCCGGCCAGCGCCATCTCCATGTCGTAGACGTATTTCTTGCCCAGGCTCCAGCCCGTGCCGCCGTACTCCACCGGCCAATCGGGCGCGATCCAGCCCTTCTCGCCCAGGCGCTTCAGCCAGCGGACCTGGGCCTCCTTGTCGAGGTGATTGTTCTTCGACTGCGAGAGCTTGGCCCGCATGTCGTCGTCGAAGGCCTCGGCGATGAAGGCGCGAACCTCCTGGCCGAAGGCCAGGTCCTCAGCGGAGAAATCCAGGTCCATGTGCGTTCACCCGATCCCGTCGAGATATTCGATCTCAGGCCGCCCCGCGAGCACGCCGGCGAACTTCGGGCCCGCGGCCTTGAAGTAGTCGGTGCCGCCGTGGTGGGTCAGGGCGTCCTGGTCCTTGTAGAGCTCCAGCACCTTGTAGACGTTGGGCTCGGTGCGGCTCTTGGTGAGCTGGTAGGCGATGTTGCCGGGCTCATTGGCGCGGACCTGCTTGGCGAGTTCGGTGAAGAACGCCTCGAATTCCGCGCCCTTGCCCTCCTGAATAGGCAGTTTCGCGATCACGCCAATGGTCATGCCGTCCTCCCAACAGATGTTTGAATGAACGGTAGAGGCCTGCGGGCGCAGCGGCAAGGCCAACGTGGTGTCCCTCCGCTTGACGGCTACCGCGTCACTCTTTATTGACTGATTGTTCGATCAATTAAAGGACACATGTGACTCGAACCTATCGGCAGGCGCGGCGCGGCGAGACGGCGGACGAGACCCGCCGGCGGATCGTACAGGCGACGTTCCAGCTGCACGGCGAGCAGGGCATCGCGGCGACGACGATGAAGCAGATCGCGGCGCGAGCGGGGGTGAGCGTGGGCTCAGTGTATCATCACTTCCCGACCTATGACGACGCGATCAACGCGTGCGGCGCGCACGCCTTCAGCCTGGCCCCGATGCCCACGCCGGCGATCTTCGACGGCGCGGAGACGCGGCCCGAGCGCGTGCGGAGGCTGGCGGCGGCGATGTTCAGCATGTTCGCCGCCCTGCGCGGCGGCTTCGGTAGCGTGATCGCCGACCAGGGCAAACTGCCAATTCTGCGCCGCTTCGTGGCCGAGGAGCAGGCCGTTCGCCGCGCCCTGGCCGCGGAGGCCCTAGGCGGTAGCGGCCGCGACGCCGAGACCCTCGCCGCCCTCCTGGACCACGGCGCCTACGACGCCTTCCTGCGGCTGGGTTTCACCGCCCAGGACGCCGCCGACCAGACCGCCCAGGTCGCCAACGCCTGGCTCGACGCCCAAGAGGAGACCCGCTGATGGAAACCCACGTCCACGAAATCGCCGACAGCGTCTATCGCCTCTCGACCTTCGTCCCGGCGGTGACGGCCGAAGGCTTCACCTTCAACCAGTTCCTGATCGACGCCGACGAGCCGATGCTCTTTCACACCGGCATGCGGGGCCTCTTCCCAGCCGTGTCGGCCGCGGTGGAATTGGTGATGCCTGTGGCGCGGCTGCGCTGGATCGGCTTCGGCCACGTGGAGGCCGACGAGTGCGGCGCGATGAACGCCTGGCTGACCGCCGCGCCGCACGCGACGGTCGCCTATGGCCAGCTCGGCTGCGATGTCTCCCTGAACGACCTCGCCGACCGCCCACCCCGCGCCCTGGCCGACGGCGAGGTGCTCGATCTGGGCGGCAAGCGGATGCGCTGGCTCGACACGCCGCACGTGCCGCACGGCTGGGAGGCCGGTTGCTTCTACGAGGAGACCGCGGCCACGCTGTTCTGCGGCGACCTCCTGACCCACGGCGGTGATCCGGAGCCGGTCACGTCGGCGGACGTACTGAGCGCGGCCATCGACATGGAACTCACGTCGGGTGCGATGACGCTGGCGCCCGGCACCCAGGCGGCTCTGAAGCGACTTGCCGACCTCTCACCGCGCACGCTAGCAATCATGCACGGCTCGTCGTTCAGCGGCGACGGGGCGGCGGCGCTGTGCGGGCTGGCTGCGTTCTGTGAAGAACGACGGCTGGCGGCGACCTAGCGCCGCTCGTTCCAGCCGGTGGCGACCCAGTGGTGGCCGCCCAGGTGGCGGGCCTCGATCACGCCGTCCGCACGGTGGCGGGCGCGGACCTTGCGGCCGGCGCGCATGGCAAGCGCGGTGAAGGCGAGGAGGGCGGAGCCCATGATGGCGATCACGGCCACCGTGGCGGCCGCGAAGACGGCGAGAACGGCGCCGACGATCACCGCGGCGGCGGTGGCGAGCGTGGCGGCGACGGCGGCTAGGCTGCGGAAGGCGGAGCCCTCGTTCGCGGCGAAGTCCTTGACCATGTCAGCTCCTCAGCGGTCGCTAGAGGCGTCCCGTGAAAGGTCTATGTCAGCACACTGGTTCCCAACGTCAACCGTGGATGCGTCGCAAACTCGACAACAAGCCGTCATGCCGCACCCTCGAGCGAGAGCGACTTCCGCTCGCGCACGATCTGGCCGTAGGCGCTGTTGATCGCCGCGGCCTTGGCCTCGGCCACCTCGACGAACTCGGCGGGAAGCCCCCGGGCGCGGGCGCGGTCGGGGTGGGATTCGGAGAGCTGGGCGCGCCAGGCGGCCCGCACGGCCTCGTCAGAGGCGTCGGGCGCCACGCCCAGGATCACATAGGGGTCGTCGTTGGCCGCGCCCAGGTGGGTGGCCTTCAGGCGGCGGAACGTCAGTGGCGACAGGCCGAACAGCTCCGACACCCGCTCCAGGTAGTCGAGCTCGTCGCCGGTCACCGCGCCATCGGAGGCGGCGATGTGGAAGAGGCCGTCCAGGACGTCCTCCAGCAGCTGCGGGCAGGCGCCGTAACGCTTCTTCAGCCGCCGCGCATAGCCTTCGAAACCGCGGGTGGTCTGGCGGGCCAGCTGGTAAAGGCGGCGGATGGCGCCCTCGCTTCCGGCCTCGGACTGGAACACCAACGAGAAGGCGGCGTATTCGGCCGCCTGGGCGTCGCCGTCGGCCTTGGCCAGCTTGGCGCCCAACGCCGTCACGGCCGTGGAAAACGCGGGGTCCTCGCCCGGCAGGCCGGGCGGGCAGACATCGCATTCCGCCTCATCGACCTTGCGCACGGCACGGCCGGCTATTTTGCGCCAGAAGCTCATTTCGCTATGGGCATGCCTTACGACCGCGGCGAACGCGTGACAATCACGCCCAAGGGTTAAGTTTTGGACAGAGTGTTCTCCTTCTGGATCGATCGCGGGGGTACGTTCACCGACGTGATCGGCCGCGCCGACGACGGCGCCGAGGTCTCGGCGAAGCTGCTGTCGGCCTCGCCGGCCTATCCCGACGCCGCGGTCGAGGCCATGCGCCGTATTCTGGGCGTTGACCCGGAGGAGCCCTTTCCCGCCGCCCGCGTGGCGGCGATCAAGATGGGCACCACCGTGGCCACCAATGCGCTCCTGGAGCGGCGCGGCGCCAAGACCTTGTTCGTCACCACCGAGGGCTTCGCCGACGCCCTGCGGATCGGCGACCAGGCGCGGCCCGACCTCTTCGCGCTCAACATCGACCAGCCCGCGCCGCTCTACGCCGGTGTGGTCGAGGCGTCCGAACGCCTGGACGCCGCCGGAGCGGTCGTGACGCCGCTGGACACCGGCGCCCTGCGCGCGAGGCTGGACGCCGCGGTGGCTGACGGCTTCACCTCCGCCGCCATCGCCTTCCTGCACGCCGACCTCAACCCGGCGCACGAACAGGCGGCCGGGGAGATCGCACGGGCGGCCGGGTTTGCGTTCGTCGCGCTGAGTTCCGAAGTCTCGCCCCTCCCCCGCTTCATTCCCCGCGCCGAGACGACGGTCGCCGACGCCTATTTGACGCCCGTGCTGCGGGCCTATGTGCGCCAGGTGGCCGACGCGGTGGCCGGCGCGCCGCTCTACTTCATGACCTCGGCCGGCGGCCTCGTGCGGGCCGAGGCGTTCCGGGGCCGCGACGCCGTGGTCTCCGGGCCGGCGGGCGGCGTCGTGGGCGTGGCTCGCACCGCCGCCGAGGCGGGCGCGGAGGCCGTGCTGGGCTTCGACATGGGCGGCACCTCGACCGACGTCTGCCGCTTCGCAGGCGTCCTCGAGCGCCGGGACACGGCGAAGGTCGCCGGCGTGAAGCTGCGCAGCCCGATGCTGGACGTGGAGACCGTGGCGGCCGGCGGCGGCTCGGTCCTGGCCTTTGACGGCATGCGCGCCCGGGCCGGTCCCGCCAGCGCCGGCGCCGACCCCGGTCCGGCCTGCTATGGACGCGGCGGCCCGGCCGCCGTGACCGACGCCAACCTGGTGCTGGGGCGGCTGGATCCGCGATTCTTCCCGGCCGTGTTCGGGCCAAAGGGCGACGCGCCCCTCGATCCCGCCGCCAGCCGCCTGCGCCTGGACGCCCTGGCGCAGGCCATGGGCGCCGGGAGCATCGAGGCCGCCGCCGAGGGTTTCGTCGCCGTCGCCGTCGAGCAGATGGCCCAGGCCGTGCGTCGCATTTCCACCGAGCGCGGCTTCGACCCGCGCGACCACGCCCTGGTGGCGTTCGGCGGCGCCGCCGGCCAGGTCGCCTGCCAGACCGCCGAGGCGCTGGGCGTGGAAGCGGTGCTGTGCCCGAAGTATGGCAGCGTGCTTTCGGCCTGGGGTATCGGCCAGGCCCAGGTCACGGCGCTCCGGCAAGCCGGCGTCGAGGCGCCGCTGGGGTCCGGGCTGGACGCCGCCGAAGCCGCCCTCGCCGCCCTGGAGACCGGCGTCCGCGCCGACATGGCGGCCCAGGGCGCCGCGGCCTTCGACGTCCGCCGCACCCTCCGCCTCCGCTACGACGGCGCCGACGCCCAGCTGCCGGTGGCGCTGAGCGACACCGCCACGGCCAGGACCGCCTTCGAAACCGCCCACCGGCGCCTGTTCGGCTTCATCGAACCCGACCGCCCGATCCTGATCGCGGCGGTGGAGGCGGAGACTCTAAGCGTTCCTTCTCCCCTTGCGGGAGAAGGTGGCAGCGGCACGCTGACGGATGAGGGGTTTCCCTCCGCCGTCCGCGCACCCCCTCATCCGACCCGCTCCGCGGGCCACCTTCTCCCGCAAGGGGAGAAGGTTCGAATGTTCGCCCTCGGCGCCTGGCATGACGCCCCGGTCGTCGACGCCGCCACCCTGACGACCATTGATGGCCCCGCCCTCGTCGTGCGCGCCGACACCCAGATCGCCGTCTTGCCTGGCTGGCGCGCCGTCGCCGACGCGCGGGGCCTGGTGCGGCTCACCCGCACGGCCGCCGCGGCCCGCCAGACCATCGCCCTGGACAAGCCCGACCCGGTCACCCTGGAGCTGTTCAACCGTCGCTTCATGGGCGTGGCCGAGGCCATGGGCGCCGCGCTCGAACGCACCGCCCATTCGGTGAACATCAAGGAACGGCTGGACTTCTCGTGCGCCCTGTTCGACGCCGACGGCGGACTGGTGGCCAACGCCCCGCACATGCCGGTCCACCTGGGCTCGATGGGCGCCAGCGTCCGCGCCGTCCGCGATCGCCACCCGGACCTGAAGCCCGGCCAGGCCTTCGCGCTGAACAACCCCTACGCCGGCGGCACCCACCTGCCGGACATCACCGTGGTCATGCCGGTGTTCATGGACGCCGGCGACCCCCAGGCCAGCTTCTACGTCGCCGCGCGCGGGCATCACGCCGATGTGGGCGGCATCCAGCCTGGCTCCATGCCGCCGTTCTCGCACACCATCGACGAGGAGGGCGTGATGCTGGACGCCCTGCCGATCATGAAGGACGGCCGGTTCCTCGACGCCGAGACCCGCGCGGCCCTGTTGGCCGGCCCCTGGCCCGCTCGCGCGCCCGACCGCAATCTCGCCGACCTCAAGGCCCAGGTCGCCTCGTGTCAGGCCGGCGCGGCGGCCGTCTCCGAGATGATCCGCACCTATGGCGCGCAGGCCGTCGCTCGCTATATGGGCTTCGTCCAGGAGAACGCGGCCGAGGCGGTGCGCCGGGCGGTGGGCCGACTGTCCGACGGCGTGGCCCGCGTACCCATGGACGGCGGCGGCGAGATCGTGGTGCGGACCACGGTCGACACCGCGGCGCGCGAGGCTGTGCTCGACTTCACTGGCTCGGCCGACCAGCTCGGCTCCAACTTCAACGCCCCCTCGGCCATCGTCGATGCCGCCGCGCTCTACGTGTTCCGCACCCTGGTCGACGACGACATTCCGCTGAACGCCGGCTGTCTGAAGCCGCTGAAGATCCTCACCCGCGACGGCTCCATGCTGGCGCCCCATCCGCCGGCCGCCGTGGTCGCCGGCAACGTCGAGACCAGCCAACATGTGGTCGACGCGCTCTACGCGGCCCTTGGAGTCATGGCCAACAGCCAGGGCTCCATGAACAACTTCACGTTCGGGGACGAGCAGCGGCAGTACTACGAGACCATCTGCGGTGGGGCCGGCGCGACGGCCACCCACGACGGCGCCAGCGCCATCCACACCCACATGACCAACTCCCGACTGACGGACCCCGAGATCCTGGAGCGGCGCTTCCCGGTGCGGGTCGAGGCGTTCGGCGTGCGGCCGGGCTCGGGTGGCGATGGCGCGCACCGAGGCGGCGATGGCGCGCTCCGGCGCATCCGTTTCCTGGCCCCGATGGAGGCCGCCCTGCTGTCCTCACGTCGTGAGAACGCGCCCCAGGGGATCGCCGGCGGCGGGCCCGGATCTCCCGGCCGGCAGCGTTTGATCGCGGCTTCGGGCGCGGTTACTGAACTTCCTGGCTGCTTCTCCGTTACGGTGGAGCTTGGCGACACGATCGAGATCGAAACCCCTGGGGGCGGAGGATACGGTCGGGCGTGAAGCTGACAAAATCGATGATCATAAGGTCCTGAATGACGCCGTTCGCCATCGCACTCGCCCTGTTCGCCGCCCAACCTGCAGAAGCGGGGGCTCCGGAGACCGCCACGCCCGCCGAGGCTCCCACCGCCGTCGCCGCGGCCGAGGACCGCCTGCCCGCAGGCGCGCCCCGCGACGACTACCAGTTCGTCGCCTGGTGCTATGGCGCGCTCCGCGGCTACCTCGACATGCACGACGAGATGATGCCCGAGGTCACGCGCATCGAGAGCCAGTTCCGCAAGCCGGGCACCAAGCTGGAGGACGACCTCAAGGTCTACGCCCAGATGCAGAAGGACGGCCGCGCCCAGCTCAAGACCTTCCAGGGCACCCTGACCGCCGCCGAGAAGGCGTCGGTCCGGCCGATCAACACGATCGGCGCCAACGCTGTGCGCCTGGGCCGCCAGATCTGGAACACCGGCCCGGAGGTCACCAAGGCCCGCAAGGCCCAGGAGTGGATGAGCTGGTCCCTCCCCGCCCGCTGCGAGACCGTCTCGGCCTCGCTTGAGACCCGCGCCAAGCTGATGGGCGCGACGCTCCGGGTGAACGAGGAACCCGCCGCAGCGGCCTCCGAACCTGCGCCCGCCGAAGCGCCGGCGACGGAAACGCCCCCGGTGGCTCAGCCCAGCAACTAGGTGGCCGCGCTCGTCGCGCTCTACCTGGCGGTCATCAACGCCGTCGCGTTCACGGCCTTCGCACTCGACAAGCGGGCGGCGGGCCGGCGTCGCGCGCGCGTGCCGGAGCGGCGGCTGTTGACGCTGGCGGCGCTGGGCGGTTCGCCCGCCGCGCTGGTCGCCCAGCAGGCGCTGCGCCACAAGACCCGCAAGGAGCCGTTCCGGACCTGGCTCTGGGGGATCGCCGTCTCGCAGGCGGCGATCCTGATCTTCGTCGCCTACCGGCTGCTGAGGTAGCCGGCCAGCCGCTCCAGCCCCGCGGCGTTCTTCTCCGGCCGCGCGGCGAAGCACCAGCGCAGCCAGCCCTCGCCCTCCGGCCCAAAGGCCGAACCCGGCGCCAGGCCCAGCCCCGCCTCGGCGATCAGCTGCTTGCAGAGCGCCAGGGAGTCCGTGCAGCCCTCGACCCGGAAGAAGGCGTAGAGCCCGCCATCCGGCGTCGGCGCCTCGACGCCCGGCAGGGTGCGCAAGCCGCCCACGACCTGATCGCGGGCGGCGGCCAGCTCGGCCCGCAGCTCGGCCACGACCGGCTCGCCCTGGTCCACGGCGGCTTTGGCGCCGGCCTGGACGAAGTCCGGCGCGCAGGAGGTATTGTACTCGATCAGCACCCCCAGGCCCTCCACCAGCGCCGGCGGACAGACCATCCAGCCCAGACGCCAGCCGGTCATCCGCCAGGCCTTGGAGAAGCTGTTCACCCCGATGATCCGATCCTGCGGCGTGGCCAGCGGCAAGAACGAGGGCGCCGTGGGCCGGTCGAAGGTCAACCGCTCGTAGACGTCGTCGCAGATCAGCCAGATCCCGTACCGGCGGCACCGCTCCAGGATCGCCGCTCGATCGTCCGCCGGCAGGGTCCAGCCGGTGGGATTGTTGGGCGAGTTCAGGACCAACGCCCGAGTGTCAGGAGTCAGCGAGGCCATCAGCCGGTCCATGTCCAGCCGCCAGCGACCCTGGGCCGCCTCCACCGGCACGACCTCGACGGAGCTGGAGAGGATCCTGGGAATCTCGACCACGTTCGGCCAGATCGGCCCGGCCACCACGGTGCGGTCGCCGGGGGACAGCACGAGCTGAGCCGCCAGCATCAGGGCGCTGACGCCGGCGCTGGTCACCGCGATCCGATCCTCGGCGATCGGCGCGCTGTGCAGGCCCGTGAGGTAACGCGACAACGACTGCCGCAGCTCCGGCCGGCCCAGGTTGTGGGTGTAGTAGGTCCGTCCCGACAGCAGCGCATCGGACGCCGCCTTGCGGATGAACTCGGGGGTCGGCTGGTCGCCCTCGCCGAACCAGAAGGCCAGGATATCGTCGCGCCCCATGCCGGCGTTGGCGACTTCGCGGATCTTGGAGATTCGGAGATCCTGGACCTCCTGGCGGGGAACGGGCGCGAACATCGCCCTAGATAGTTACAGCTTCCGCCGCTGCGCCAGCGCCGTGCAGCTGGCCGAGCCGATATGGCCCTCCTCGTCATGCAGCAGGCAGTCGCCGACCGCCACGCCGTCGGTGGCGCCATGGGTCAGACTCTCGAACCCGATCCACTCGCCCACCGGCTCGCGGTGCAGGTACACCGTCACGTCGGTGTTGATGTAGCCCAGGCCCTGGTCGCCGACATGGGCGAAGGGGCTGGCGAAGTCGGCGGCCACGGCCACTCGCACGAACGGGGTCAGCGGGTCGCCGCCCACCACCTCGCGCACCTCGGCCATCCAGGTGCGGCGGGGCTCGACCCCGCGCATGGTCCCGGAGATCGGCCGCGCCCTCCACATGCCGCCCATGGGCCCGTCCGCCAGCGGCGTGTCCTCGGGCCTCGGCGCGCCCCAGGGTTCGCGCTTCCACACCCGGCCCGGCGCATTCTCGGTCTTGCGCAGGAGCTGGCAGGTGGCGCGGCCGGCGCTGACGCCGCCCGAGATGAACTCCGCGTCGATCACCTTGATGCGATAGCCGTCCTTGACGGTGCGGGTCACCACCTCGACCGGCGACAGGTCGGGCAGCTTGTACATGTCGACCGTCAGGCGCGCGGGCATGTACTCGGCCGAGCCGTGCCGCTTTTCGATCTCCGCGCCCAGCAGGCCGATGATCACCCGCCCGTGCAGCGAGTTCGGATCCCAGGGGCCGACGCCGGCGCGCGTGGGGACGAACAGGTCGCCGTCTTTTCGAAAGAAGGGTTCGTTGGTCATGCGGCGGCGACCATGAAGGAGTCGCTCAAGCTTGGGTAGCCGGCCAGAGCAATCGGCGGTTCGCCTGAACCGCCGATTGCTCAGGATCTTTGCTTGGAAAAATAGACCATTCGTCGTGCCGGGATCGAACCAACCGGGGCGGCGAATGGTTTAGGCCTCCAGGTCGTCGCGCGCCAGAATCGCGGTCACCGCCATGTCACCGCTGACGTTGCCCAGGGTGCGGAAGATGTCGGGAACCACCTCCACCGCCAGCAGGATCGGCAGCAGCTCGATGGGCAGGCCCAGCGCGATGCAGATCGGGGCCACGCTGACGATGAACGACACCTGCCCGGGCAGGCCCACCGAGCCCACGCTGACCGCCAGGGCCACGAAGACCGCGCCCGTATACTGCAGCACCGAGGGTTGCAGGCCGTAGACGTGGGCGACGAAGATGCAGACCGCCAGATTCACGGCGGGGCTGGTCATCCGGAACACCGCCACGGCCAGCGGCAGCACCAGGTTGGCGATGCGCTGGGGCACGCCCAGGTCGTCGCGCGAGCGCTCGATCATGGCCGGCAGGCAGGCCAGCGAGGACTGAGTGGCGAAGGCGGTGGCCAGCACCGGGGAAGTCGCCTGGGCCCAGCGGCCCAGCGGCACGCGCCCGATCGTGACCGCCAGCACATAGGCCAGGATGGCGATCACCAGCCCCGCCAGCGAGGCGACGACGATGTAGTGGCCCAGCACGCCCGCCGCGCCGACCCCGGCGCGAAGGCCGACGCCCAGGCCCAGGGCGAAGACCCCGATGGGCGCCGCCATCAGCACCCAGCGGACGATGACGATCATCGCGTCGCCGATCGCCTGGAACACGTCGAGCAGGGTGCGGCCGCGCGCGTCGGGAAGACGGGTCAGCGCGAAGCCGGTGAAGACCGCGAAGACGACCACGGGCAGGATCGCGTCCTCGGCGGCGGCCTTGATCGGATTGGAAGGCGCCAGGCTCTTCACCCAGGCCACGAAGTCCGGGGCTGTCGCCAACCCGGCCGGCGGCGCCTGGGCGCCGGCCCTGAACGCGGCCGAAGCCGCCTCGCCCACCGGCCAGGCAGCGAGCACCCCGTTGACCAGCAGGACCGAGGTCACGGCCGAGACCAGCAGCAGGACGACGAACCAAATCACCGCCCGCATGGCGAGCCGCCCGGTGACGGCGGCGTCGGAGACCTGGGCGATGCCCGTCACCAGCACCGCGAAGATCAGCGGCACCACGGTCATCCGCAGCGCGTTGAGCCAGAGCCCGCCCAAGGCCTCGACGCCCTCAATGACCTTCGGCGCGCCGTCGCCGCCATAGACCGCGGCCACCGCGCCGACCGCAAGGCCGGCCGCCAGCGCGATGAGCACCTGGACGCTAAGGGATTTCAGGAATTTCAAGGTCGGCGCGCTCCGAAGTTCGGAGCGATGTGGCCCGCGCTGCGGGCTCGCGGCAAGCGCTTAGGTCAGGCCGAGCGGGTCTGGTAGCGCATCGAAAGCGCCGCGGGCGCCGACGCATCGGCCTGGCGCAGCCGGTCGGCGACCTCATGCAGGGCCTTCTCCTGGTCCGCGAAGCGGCCAAGTTCACAACCCTCGCTGCGGACCACCCATTCGTCCGCCTCTTCCACGACTTCGAAGCGCATTCTGCCACCCGTTCCCGTGCGCGGCATCTACGGCCCCAGGTTGTGGCGAGCAATTGCGCGCATCGTCGCACCGCCTTCACCTCAGGCGCGTGGGGACCTCCACGTCGCAGACCGTGAACGCCGCGCCCTTTTCCCGCTTCAAGGCGGCGACGCGGGCCTGGAAGGCCGGGCCGTGGGTGTCCATGACTTCCAGCTTCGGACGCTCGGCCTCGGGGATGTCGGCCAGCATCCGCACCTTCAACATCAGGTCGGGGACCTTGGGTGGCTCGCCCACGGCCACGCTGTCGACCGCCTCCAGCCCGGACACCACCCGTCCGACCACCGTGTATTCGTGGTCCAGCCGCCGCGAGGGGCCGCGCATGAAGAAGATCTCGCTGTTGGCCGTGCCGGGATCGGCCTGCCGGCCCATGCCCACCACGCCCGGGCAGTAGACGCCCCAGCCCCGTAGCCGCGGATCGCCCGACCGTCCCGATTCGCCGGCAGAAACGGCCTGAAAGGGCGTGGCGCCCACGAAACCCTCGCGCGCATCGCTGCGTTCGACGACGAAGGCCGCGAGGGTGGGAGCGATGCGGAAACTGAACTCAGGCGGCAGGTCAGGGTGCGCCGAGGTCCCGCCGTCCCGGTTGTTGGGATTGCCGGTCTGGGCGACGAAGCCGTCGATCACCCGGTGAAACTGCAGGCCGCTGTAAACGCCCTCGCGCGCCAGCAGCCTGATGCGCTCCACCCCCTTCGGCGCGAACTCGGGCCGAAGCTCGACCACGATCCGGCCCTTGGTGGTCTCGACGACCAGGGTGTTCTCCGGGTCCAGGGACCGCCAGTCGCCCGGCGCGGCGGCCGTCAAGCCCAGCGCCGCCATCGAAATCGCCACAGCCCGAAGCATCCGCCCCTCCCGAACCGAAGCTCGAGAGGGGCAGGCGGCCGGCCTGGGGTCAATACTTCCGGCAGAGCAGGTCGCGCAGGACGGCGGTCCGTCCGATCAGCTGGCCCTCCGCGCCCACGGCCTGGTTGGCGCGTTGGCTGGAGTCGAACCAGACGGCCGTGCCGAGGCCCTGGCGGCGGCAGTACATGTCCGCCGCACGGCCCCCGGCGGCCACGTCCACGCCGCCCAGGGTCGGGCGCGGGAAGAACACCGTGGTCGTCCCGTCAATGCCGCGCGATCCAGGACCGCCCGGGAAGCCGGGACCTGGGCCAGGACCGCCCGGTCCGCCGCCGCCGGGCCGGCCGGCCGGCTCCATGGACGACACCTGCGCCATCAGGCCAAGCGAGTGCAGATTGGCGACCTCGCCCCTCACCTCCTGGCAGCGGCCCTTGAAGTCGTCGTGCTCGCAGATCAGCCATCGGCCCTCGAACCGCGCGCTCTGGGCCCGGTCGTTGAAGCGCCATTTGCCCAGGTCCGGCGCGGACTGGGTGATGGTGACGGAATTGCCCTGGAAGTTGGGCTGGTCGTACAGCGTCGCCGACCCGCCGCGGAACGACTGGGCCTGGGCCGCGCTGGTCAGGGCGACCGCCGCGAGCGCGGTCATGCAGAACGTCTTGATCATCGAGGGCCTCCAGCAGGTTATGGAGCGCAATCAAGCGGCGCCGTAATGAACCGCGCCTGAAGGGCTTGAGCAGGGTCGCGACAGCTCCGCTTACTCATTCCGTTTGGGGTATAATCTTCTGCATCTAGTAGGGTTTATCGCCATCTCGGAGGCATTATCTTCCATCTCGAACAGCGCGGCGACCCGCGCCAAAGGGAGACCTCAGATGATCGACCGCAGACCCTTTGCCCGGCTGGGCGGCGCCGACCACGGCTGGTTGAAGGCCCGCCACCACTTCTCGTTCGCCAACTACTACGATCCGGAGAACATGGGCTGGGGCCCGATCCGGGTGTGGAACGACGACGAGATCGCGCCGAATTCCGGCTTCCCGCCGCACCCCCACTCCGACATGGAGATCATCACCTATGTCCGGAAGGGCGCCATCACCCACAAAGACAGCCTGGGCAACGAAGGTCGCACCGAGGCCGGCGACGTCCAGGTGATGAGCGCGGGCTCCGGCATCCGCCATGCCGAGTACAACATGGAGCCCGAGACCACGACGCTGTTCCAGATCTGGATCGAGCCCTCCGACCGGGGCGGCGCGCCCAGCTGGGGCGCCAAGCCCTTCCCCAAGGGCGACCGGGCCGGGAAGTTCGTGACCCTGGCCAGCGGCGTGCCCGGCGATACCGACGCGCTGCCCATCCGCACCGACGGGCGAGTGTCGGGCGCGACCCTGAAGGCCGGCGAGACCACGGAGTATGTGCTTGGGAAGGACCGGCACGCCTACCTGGTGGCGGCTGAGGGCTCGGTCGAGGTCAACGGCGTCCGCCTGGGCGCCCGGGACGGCGCGGCGGTGAAGGACGAGGAGATCCTGCGGGTCACGGCCCTGGAGGACTCCGAGGTGGTCCTGGTCGACGCGGCCTAGCAAGGCCGGTCCTGAAGTTGGAGCGATTAGGCCCGCGGCGGGGGAGGCCGCGGGCCCTTTCGCACGTCCGCTTTCGAAGGGAGAGCTAGCGGGCGGCGAAGGTCTTGGACGCCTGCTCGAGCTTGGCCGAGCGGACGGCGGCGACCTTTTCGGCGAGTTCCTGCTTCACGCCGACGCGGCAGGTGGCGGCGGCGCCCAGGCTGCGTTCGTCACGGCAGAAGTCGCGGGCGGCGTAGTCGGCGCGCTTCGAGAAGGTGGCCATGCCCTCGTCGGTGAGCAGGTTGATGTCGGCGATCTTCACCGAGGCGGGGGGCGCGGCGAGGGCCGAGGCCGGCAGGGACGCGATGGGGAGGGCGGCCAGGGCCAGCATGGCGAGACTGGAGACGCGGTTGGTCAGGTTGAGCTTGTTCATGGTCGTTTCCTTCGGAGCGGTCTGTGCTCCGGCGGTGTTGTCCGCCGGCAAGGAAACGAATACTCGGGGCGACGTACGGAAACCCGTGAATATGGAGTAATGACAGCGATTTAAGAATATTACAGCGACTTAATACTTTAACGCGCTGTAATGAGCGGCCGTCAGTGGAAGCAGGTCGGCTCGACCAGGGTCTGGTCCCACTCGCCGTCGGCGTCGCAGACCAGGACGGGCCAGGGCATCTCGATCAGGCGCACCCAGTCCCCGGCGGCCGCCAGGGCCTCATCGCGGGTGTCATAGGCGCCCAGGTCGCCGGCCTCGGTGTCCTGGAGGACCCAATGGCCACTGCGAGCGCGCACGGTGAAGTCGAACATAGGATCAGCCCTCAACCAGAGATGCGATTCTGGCGGAGAGTGGTTTCCAAAGCACGAAGACCACGGGTCGCACCCGTGCGACCCGTGCGCACAGGGAACCAAGGCAAAGCTTTCGCCGTTGATTCCGCAATATCTCGAAATGGGGATGTGGGACCATGCACGCACGAGGCGACCGCGACACACGCCCCGCGACATTCAGTCCTTGTTCAATTAGACAGGGGTCAATGGCCGATGCCGGATGACGCTGGCGATCGTGTTGGAGTTCATGGAATGACCACTCAGGCGAGTCTTGAGGGCCTGCGCGTCCTTGTCGTCGAGGACGAGATGATGGTGTCCATGTTGATCGAGGACATGCTCAGCGACCTCGGCTGCACGGTCGTGGGGCCCGCGTCGAGGCTGGACGAGGCGATCGAACTGGCCAATCGGGCGGAACTGGACTGCGCCGTCCTTGATGTGAATCTAGGCGGCCAGCCGATCTTCCCGCTGGCGGACCTGTTGCGGGCCAAGGGCGCGCCCTTCGCGTTCGCAACGGGCTACGGCGATGCTGGGCTTCGCGATGTGGATAAGGGCTCGCCCGTGCTGCAGAAGCCCTTCCGGGAGGGCGACCTGGCGCGCGTGCTCGGCGAGCTGAAGGCGCGCTAGAGTTACGCTCTACAGGTACGGAAAGGCCTGGCCGGCCCAGTCGCTGATCAGCAGGCTCACCGACCCCGCCAAGGTTGAAATCGCCAGAAGCAGTTTCACGACCTTTTATCTCCCTGATGCCGACTTCATCGCCGGCACGTGGGAGATACGGTGAAGCCAGCGGCTTCGGTAGTTACTGTTTGTGCATAATAGTTCTGCGCTTTTGGAAAGCGTCTACAGCCGTGCAGATCCGCACGGCGGCCGGCCAGTCCCGCCATAATTGCGCCAAGCGTAGCCACAACCTTCCCGGGGGACACGGGAGGGACCCCATGAGATCGTTCAGGCTGGCGGCGCTGGCGCTGTGCGCGTGGGTGCTGGCCGCACCTGTGGCCGTGGCGCAATCCGGCCCTGGCGACGAGCCCGTCAGGGCGACCTCCGGCCGCGGGAACGAGAACCTGGCCGCCTTCGCGCGCGCCTACGGCTACGTCCGCCACTTCTATCCCGGGGACGAGGCCGTGGCGGCCGACTGGACCGCCGTCGCCATCGCCGGCGTGCAGCGGGCCGAACCCGCGACCTCCCCCGCCGACCTTGCACGACGCCTGGAGGCGGTGCTGCGCCCCGTGGCGCCCGCCTTCCGCGCTTGGCCGACCGACCGGCCGCCGCCGGCCGCGGAGGCCCTGGCGCGCGTCCCCGGCCTGCGCTGGCGGCACGAGGGGTTCGGGCAGGCTGAGCGAAGCATCTATCGCAGCGAGCGCGTCCCGGCCGAGGCCGGTCAACCGGACCTGTTCACCGCGGACCTGCCGGGCGGCGTCAGCGTCCGCCTGCCGCTGGTCGTCGCGGTCGAGGCCGGCCATACGCTGCCAGCCGCCACCGCCGACCCGGTTCGGCCGCAGAAGCCCATCGACTTCAAACCGTCCGGCGACGACCGCGCGACGCGATTGGCGGACGTGGTCATCGCCTGGAATGTGCTGCAGCACTTCTATCCCTACTTCGACCTGGTCCCCGGCGACTGGGCCGCGGAGCTGCCGAAGGCTCTGAGCGCCGCGGCGGTCGATGCCGACCGCGCCGCGTTCCGCAGGACCTTGCAGCGCCTCGTCGTGGCGCTGGGCGACGGTCACGGGGCGGTCGTGGACGCAAATGGCCGCGACCCCGCCCGGCCCTTCGGGAGCCTGGCCGTGGCCCTGGCCTGGATTGAGGACCGGGCGGTGGTGGTCGCCGCCAACGACCCTGGCCTCCGCCGAGGCGACGTGATCGCGCGGATCGATGGGCGCGGGGTCGGCGACCTGATCCGCGAGGCCGAGGGCCGCGTCTCCGGGGCGACGCCACAATGGAAGCGCTTCCGCGCACTCTACGAGATCACCACCGGCCCGATGGCGACGCCGGCGCGTCTCGAAGGCCTGCGGGCCGACGGCGCGGCCTTCGCCATCGACGCGCCGCGCGTCACCGGCGCCCCGCCGCGGGAGGCGAGGCCCGAGCCCCTGGCGGAACTGCGGCCGGGATATCTCTATGTCGACTTGGACCGGATCACCGACGGCGAGATCGAGGCCGCCTGGCCGCGCCTGGCCGACGCCAAGGGCGTGATCTTCGACCTGCGTGGCTATCCCAAACCCAGGCCGACCTTCCTAAGTCATCTCACCGACCGGATCGTCACCTCGCCGCGCTGGCACGTTCCGGTGATCACGCGACCCGATCAGCAGGGCGTCACCTGGAAGACCTCGAACTGGACGCTCAGGCCCGCCCAACCCCGCATCGCCGGCCGCATCGCCTTCATCACCGACGGCCGGGCCATGAGCTATGCGGAGTCCGTCCTGGGCCTCGTGGAGGGCGAACGGCTGGCCCCGATCGTGGGCGAGCCGACCGCCGGAACAAACGGCAACGTCAATCCCCTGGTCCTGCCCGGCGGCTACACGATCCGCTGGACGGGCATGAAGGTGCTGAAGCACGACGGTTCGCCCCACCATGGCGTGGGCATCCAGCCAACCGTTCCCGTGCGCCGCACCCTGGCCGGCATCCGCGCCGGCCGTGATGAGCAGCTGGAGGCGGCCCTGCGCGAGGTGGGCGCCCCGCCGTGATCGCTACAGCCCCTTGGCTATGAGCCCGGCCAGCAGCTTGTCCGGCGTGATCGGATAGTCTCGCACCCGGACGCCGCAGGCGTTGTAGATGGCGTTGGCCACGGCGGCGCCGGCGCCGGAGTTGCCCAGCTCGCCCACGCCCTTGATGCCCATCGGGTTGGCCTTGTCGTCCACCTCGTCCAGCATGATGGCGTCCAGGTCGCCGATGTCGGCCTGGACCGGCACCAGGTATTGGGCCAGGTCCTGGTTGATCAGCGAGCCGTGGCGCGGATCCACCGCATTGCCCTCGGTCAGGGCCGAGCCGATGCCCCAGATCATCCCGCCGGTGAGCTGGCTGCGGGCGGTCTTGTAGTTGAGGATCCGGCCCGCGGCGAAGACACCCAGCATCCGGCGCACCCGCACCTCGCCGGTGACGGGGTCGACGCCCACCTCGCAGAAGTGGGAGCCATAGGTCTGGGTGCTCCATTCGCGCATGTCGGCCGCCGGACGGCTGTCGCCCTCGACGGTCAGACCCTCCGGCGCCGCGCGGCGGACCAGGGCGGCCAGGGTCTCGGACTTGTTCTCGATCGCCACCACCCCGTCCTGGAAGGTCACCAGCGTCGGGTCGTCGCCGTAGAGCGGCGAGTTCGGATCGCCGGTCGCCAGCTCGGCGATGGCCTGGCGCAGGTTCATCCCCGCCGCCAGCGCCGCCGAGCCGGCCGAGGCCGCCCCGAACTGGCCGCCGGAGCCGGGCGCCGGCGGCAGTTCCGAATCGCCGATCTCGACCCGTACGTCGCCCAGGGGCACGCCCAGGGTCTCGGCCGCGATCTGAGCCAGCACGGTGTAAGTCCCGGTGCCGATGTCGGTCATGCCCTGGCGCACGGTGATCACGCCGTCGGCGTCCACCGAGAAGCTGCACTTGGCGGGCAGCAGGAAGTTGCCGCGGATGGCGGCGGCCATGCCCATCCCCACCAGCCAGCGGCCGTCGCGCACCTGGCCGGGCCTGGGCAGACGGCGGTCCCAGCCGAACAGCTGCGCGCCCTCCTTCAGGCAGCGCACCAGCTGGCGCTGGGAGAACGGCCGGCCGTTCTCGGGATCGACCGGCGGCTCGTTGCGGATGCGCAGCTCCACGGGATCGAGGCCAAGCCGTTCGGCCAGCTCGTCCATGGCGCATTCCAGGCTCATGGTGCCCGACGCTTCGCCCGGCGCCCGCATGGGTCCCGCCCCGGGCAGGTCCAGCTTCACCAGCCGGTGGCCGGTCAGGCGGTTCGGCGCGGCGTAGAGGGCGCGCGCGAAGTTCGAGGCGTGCTCGGTGAACGTCCCGTCCTGGTGGCAGTGGGTCCAGGTCATGATCGAGAAGGCGTTGAGCCGCCCGTCCTTCTCCGCGCCCAGCCGCACCCGCATGACGGTCGCCGGGCGATGGATCGTCCCGTGCATCATCTGCTGGCGCGTGAAGGCCACCTTCACCGGCCGGCCCAGCGCGCGCGCCGCCAGGGCCGCCAGCGTCAGGTCGTCGTAGGTCTGGCCCTTGCCGCCGAAACCGCCGCCGATGTAGCGGGTCAGCAGGCGGACGTCGTCGCGGGGGATGCCCAGGGTCTCGGCCAGACCATGTTGGGCCGGCTTCACCATCTGCACCGAGGTGTGGGCGACACACTTGTCGCCTTCCCACCAGACCAGCGAGGCGCAGGGCTCCATCTGGCAGTGGTTCTGGATCGGCGTGGCCCAGGTCTCGTCCAGCTTCACGGCGGAGGCGGCGAAGCCCGCTTCGAAGTCGCCGACCTCGTTGTCCTGCTCGCCCGGCGGCTGGCCGGCGTCGACGAGGCGGGCGCGGAAATCGACGTCGGGCGCGCCGGCCGCATAGGTCAGGTTCACCAGGTGCGAGGCGGCGACCGCGTTCTCCAGGGTGTCGGCCACCACCAGCGCCACCGGCTGGCCCCAGTGGAACACCCGGTCGTTCTCGAGCGCCGGCCGCGAGCCGGCCGTGCTGCGCGGATGGACCTTGGTCCCCCTCGGCGGTTGGGCAGGGACGTTCAGGTGCGTCCAGACGGCCAGCACGCCGGGCGCCGCCTGCGCCTCGGCGATGTCGACGCCGGTGATCCGCCCCGTGGCGATGGTCGAGCCGACCATGACGCCATAGGCCGGGGGCGACGGCGGCTGAACTTCGTAGGCGTAGGGCGCCGTGCCCGTGACCTTCAGTGGGCCTTCGTAGCGGTCGACCGCCTTGCCGATCAGGCCCGAGCGGTTGGTCGTGACGGGATTGGGCGCCGCCCAGTCGTGCACCGAGCTCATGCGCTCCTCCCGTTCGCTTCGCCGATCGCGGCCGCGGCAAGCCGGGCCACCAGGGGGATCTTGAAGTCGTTGCGGCCGAGAGGGCTCGCCCCCGCCAGCTCCTTCGCGACGGCCTCGGCCGGCGAGGCGCCCGCGGCCAGGGCCGCCTCGGCGTCCACCGCCCGCCAGGGCTTGTGGGCCACCATCCCCAGCGCCAGGTTGCCCCCGGCCACGGCCACGCTGGCGAGACCACCCGCGTAGGACGCCCGGTCGCGCACCTTGCGATAGGTCTGCCCCCCCTTGGGCGGCGGCGGCAGGACGACGGCGGTGATCAGCTCGCCCGGGATCAGGTGGGTCTCCACGTGCGGAGTCTCTCCCGGCAGGCGGTGCAGCTCCAGCAGCGGGAAGGCCCGCGCCTCGCCGGACGGCGTCAAGGTCTCCACCCGGGCCTCCAGGGCCACCAGCGCCACGGCCATGTCGGAGGTGTGGGTGGCGATGCAGGCGGGGCTGGCCCCGAAGATCGCCGCGTTGCGGTTCAGCCCCTCCAGGGCGCTGCATCCCGCGCCGGGCTGGCGCTTATTGCAGGGCTTGGAGGTGTCGTAGAAGTAGGCGCAGCGGGTCCGCTGCAGCAGGTTGCCCGCGACGCTGGCCTTGTTGCGCAGCTGCGGCGAGCCGCCGGCCACGATGGCCTCGGACAGCACCGGATAGCCGGCCCGGACCCGGGCGTCCCCCGCCACCTGGCTGTTCGAGGCCGCGGCGCCGATTCGCAGGCCCCCGTCGGCCGTGGGCTCGATCGCCGCCATGGGGAGCCGGCTGACGTCTATCAGATGCTGCGGCTGCTCGATCTCCAGCTTCATCAGGTCCAGCAGGTTGGTCCCGCCGGCGATGAACCGCGCGCCTGGGGTCTCGCTCGCCGCCCTGACCGCGGCCTGGGCGTCGCTCGCCCGCTCATAGGTGAAGGCCTTCATGCCATGGCCTCCGCCGCCTGCTTGATGGCGGCCACGATCTGCGGATAGGCCGAGCAGCGGCAGATGTTCCCGCTCATCCGCTCGCGGATCTCGGCCTCGGTGAGCGCTGGCTTGACGCCAGGCGCCGTCTCCTGGCTGGGCCAGCCGGCCTCCAGTTCCTTCAGCATCCCCAGCGTCGAGCAGATCTGCCCCGGCGTGCAGTAGCCGCACTGGAAGGCGTCCTCGGTCAGGAAGGCCTGCTGCACCGGGTGTAGCTTCTCCACCGTTCCCACACCTTCGATCGAGACCACCTCGTCGCCGTCATGCGCCACCGCCAGCGACAGGCACGAATTGATCCGCACCCCGTTCACCAGAACGGTGCAGGCCCCGCATTGGCCGTGATCGCAGCCCTTCTTGGCGCCGGTCAGCTTCAAATGCTCGCGCAGCGCGTCGAGCAGCGTCGTTCGCGGGTCGAGGTCGAGCGACCGCGCCTCGCCGTTGACGGTGATGGTTGTCCGCAACCCGTCTCTCCCCAAAATCTTCGGCCGCTAAAGAGCGCGGCTCTTGAAATTCAGTCTGCGCCTCAGCCTTCGCCGGGCGCCAGCGCCTTGATCGACAGCGCGTGGACCGGCCCGGCCAGCTCCTCGGCCAACGCCTGGTGAACCATCCGCTGGCGGGCGACCCGAGGCGCGCCCGAGAATGCGGGCGATTCGATCGTGACGTTGAAATGGCTCTCGCCGCCTTCCCGCGCGCCGGAGTGGCCCGCGTGGCGGCCGGAGTCGTCCACGATCTCCAGTCGCGTGGGCTGGAAGGCCGCGGTCAGCTTGTTTTGGATCGTTTCAAATATGGCGCCCATCGGCCGCATCTTCAATTCTTGCAGGGAAGTTTCTCAGCCCCATACTTGGCCCATGGCCGGCGCGTTTCAATACAAGCCAAGATTCGTGGATATCCGTGTGCGACCGCCGTCCGAGAAGGACGCG
>Ga0255338_1001024_pt1 | contig 62326 bp, 48 predicted proteins | sample MeOH1_35cm_T4_19_FD_203715 | JGI IMG/M metagenome (GOLD analysis project Ga0255338, IMG submission 203715) | Sandy soil microbial communities from University of British Columbia, Vancouver, Canada - MeOH1_35cm_T4_195 | ecosystem: Engineered > Artificial ecosystem > Sand microcosm > Unclassified ... | reverse complement strand
GGTCGAGCTCGACGCGCTGGTGTCGGCCGTGCGCGAGCTCGGACAGCGCGCCGGCGTGGCCACGCCCTTCACCGACGCGCTGCTCGGCCTGGCACGGCTGCAGGCGCGGCATCTGGGCTTGTACTGAACAGAGCCCGCCCCGCCCGACGGGCCTCCTATGCGAGCGCGCGCTGAATCAACAGCTTCTGGATGTCCGAAGTGCCCTCGTAGATCTGGCACACACGCACGTCCCGATAGATGCGTTCGAGCGGAAAGTCGTTGACGTAGCCATACCCGCCCAGGGTCTGGATGGCTGCGCTGCACACGCGCTCGGCCATCTCGCTGGCGAAGAGCTTGGCCATCGCCGCTTCCTTCAGGCAGGGCCGTCCCGCGTCGCGCAGGCTGGCGGCATGCCAGATGAGCTGGCGCGCTGCTTCGAGCTGGGTCGCGCAGTCGGCCAGCCGGAAGCCCACCGCCTGCTGCTCGAACACCGGCTGACCGAAAGCCTCACGCTCCTTCGCATAAGCCAGCGCCACCTCGAAGGCGCTGCGCGCCATGCCCACGCTCTGCGCCGCGATGCCGATGCGGCCGCCTTCGAGAGCGCCGAGGGCGATCTTGTAGCCCTCGCCCTCCTGGCCGATCAGGTTCTCGGCCGGGATGCGGCAGGCATCGAAGCGGATCTGCGCCGTGTCGCTCGAATGCTGGCCGAGCTTGTCCTCCAGGCGCGCGACCGTGTAGCCGGGCGCGTCGGTCGGCACGATGAAGGCGCTCATGCCGCGCTTGCCGGCTCCCTTGTCGGTGACCGCGATCACGATCGCGACCTGGCCGTTCCTGCCGCTGGTGATGAACTGCTTGACGCCATCGATCACCCAGCCGTCGCCGTCCTTGCGGGCCGTGGTGCGCAAGGACGATGCATCGCTGCCGGCCTGCGGCTCGGTGAGGCAGAAGGCGCCGAGCATGCGCCCCTGCGCGAGCGGCTGCAGCCACTGCTTCTTCTGCCGCGCGTTGCCGTAGCGCATGAGGATCGCGTTGACCGGACAATTGGTCACGCTGATCGCCGTGCTGGTGCCGCCGTCGCCGGCCGCGATCTCCTCCAGCACCAGCGCGAGCGTGAGGTAGTCCAGGCCGGCGCCGCCATCGTCTTCAGGCACGCAGATGCCGTAGGCACCCAGCGCCGCGAGGCCCGCGTGCGCCTCCTTCGGGAAGTGATGCTCGCGGTCCCAGCGCGGCGCGTGGGGCCAGAGCTCCGCCTGCGCGAATGCGCGCACCGCGTCGCGGATTGCTTCCTGGTCAGCATTGAGCAGCATGGCGGGCTCCTTGTGGGTTGATGGGCTTACCGGGCCTGTCCGAGATCCATGATCAGCTTGCTCGCCATGTACAGGCGGCGCGGAATGGCGCTGACGTCCACGTACTCGGCCTTGTCGCTGTGGTAGCCGAAGCCCGGCAGGCCCAGGCTTTCGATGACCGGCTTGCCCGAGAGCGCGGCATAGGCGGCGTCGGTGCCGCCGCCGGTGCGCTCGACGATCGCCAGTTCGCCGCCCGCTTCCCTGTAGTAGCCCACCGCCTTGTCGACCAGCACGCGGCCACCCGCACCCGCATTGAAGGCCGGGCGGCCGCGGGTGACCAGCACCTTCACGTCCGCCTCGGGCAGCTTCTTCTGCTGCGCCTTGAATTCGAGCGTCTTCATCGCCGCGTCGAAGTCCTCGTTGCGCGCATAGCGCACATCGGCATTGAGCGTGGCGTTGGCCGGGATGATGTTGGAGACGGCGCCGGCCTTGGCGACGGTCCAGTTGAAGCGCAGGCCCTTGGCCTTGTCATCGATGTCCATGGTGCGCAGCACCAGGTCCGAGGCCTCGACCAGCGAATTCACGCCGAGCTCGGGTGCCGCGCCGGCATGCGAGGCCTTGCCCGTGATGTTGACCTGCACATAGGCAATGCCCGAGGTCCCGAGCGACATCTCTTCCTTGCCCGCGTTCGTGGGTTCGAAGGACAGCACGTAGTCCGCCTTCGACGCCTCCTCCTGAATGAGATCGCGCGAACCGAAGGAACCCTTTTCCTCGTCGGTGTTGAACAGCACGGTGATGCTGCCGAAATCCTGGAAGCCGCGCGCCTTGAGCAGCTTCAGCGAATGCAGGACGACCGCATTGCCGCCCTTGTCGTCGGCGATTCCCGGGCCGTAGGCCTTGTCGCCCTCGACCTTGAACGGCGCCTTCGCAAGGATGCCCTTCAGGTAGACCGTGTCCATGTGCGAGAGCAGCAGGATGTTCTTGCCGCCCCGGCCCTTCAGCGTGCCGACGATGTTGTCGCCGACCACGATGCCGGCCGCCTTGCTGCGCGTGACCGTGAAGCCCAGCGCCTTCAGCTCGTCCTCGAAGTACTTGCCGGCGCCGGACAGTCCCTCGGCGTCTCCGGTGCCGGTCTCGATGTTGACCAGCTTCTCCAGCGTCTTGACGACAGCCGGCTGCTCGGCCGTGGCGGCGGCAAACAAGGCCTGGTCGCGGACCTGGCTCCAGGCGGCGGGGGCGACGAAAGCGGTGGCGAACAGCGCGGCGAGAACGTTGTGGCGGAAGGCCGGATGCATGAACTCAATCTCCTCGACAAAAGCCTGTCATTCTATGGAGCACGGCCTGCGGGACCCGCCCTTTCGCGACAGGCGCACAGACAATCAACGCTCCCGCAGCGACTCGTCGCGGTAGCGCAGCATGGGCGACAGGAAATACTCGATGAGGCGACGGTCACCGGTGCGGATATCGACGGTGACACTCATGCCCGCCGACACGCTCCCCCTGCGCCCATTGACCGACTTCGGGGTCTCGGTCGCCGCGAGCTTGAGCCGGACCGGGTACACCGGCCCCAGCTTCGGGTCCGCCACCGCATCCTTGCCCACCCACTGGACCTCGCCTTCGATCGCGCCATAGCGCGTGAAATCGAAGGTCTCGATCTTGTGGACCGCCCGCTGGCCGGCACGCAGATGCCCGATGTCCTTGTTGTGCACCTGCGCCTCGACCCCCAGCACCGCGTTGTCGGGCACGACCACCATCAGCGCCTGCGCCGATGTCACCACCCCGCCGATCGTCGTCACCGCCAGTTGCTGCACGACGCCGTCGGCCGGCGCGCGAATCATTTGAAGATCCCCGCGCTGCCGCGCCTTGACCAATTCCTGGGCCGAGGCATCGCGTCGCCGGGTGGCCTCGACAAGCTCTCCGCTGGCACGCGCGCGAAACTCCGCCACGGCCTGGCTGCGCTGCTGGCGTGCGGCAGCCAGACTTGCGGCCGCCTCCTTCAGCCGGTTCGAGCCGACCGACAGCTCCTTCTCCATCTGGATCACTTCCAGCCGGGTCTCGATCAGCGCCGGCTCCGCGATGAAGCCCGATCGGGCCAGTTCCTCGCGCATGGCATGCTTCTTCGCAATCAGGGGAAGACTGTTGCGCAGCTGTTCGAGGTTCGCGGCGATCGCGTCACGGTCAGCCTCGCGCCGGGCCACGTCCGCGTCGAGCGACGCCAGCTTCGCCTGCTGCTCGGCCAGACGGCTGCTCAGCACGGCCTGCTGATTCACCACGAGCTCCGGCGGCGCATCGGGATCGGCCGCGAAGGTGGCCCGCCCGTCCAGCGTCGCCGCGAGACGGGCCACATCGATGGCGGCCTCCCAGTGCTCACGCTGCAGCCTGTCCCTGTCGGCCGACGTGCTGGTGGGGTCGAGTTCGAGCAGAAGTTCCCCGGCGTGCACCTGCTGCCCGTCACGCACGTGAATCGCGCGAACCATGCCGGCCTCCAGCGGCTGCACCGTCTTGCTGCGCCCCGATGCCACCACCTGCCCCTGCGCCGTCACGACCACGTCGACGCGGGCGATGCAGGCATAGACAATCCCGGCCAGCCCCATGGCGCAGATCGACAGGGAAATCATGCGCGCCGCGCGCGCGGGAGGGCGGTGCCGCAGCGCCGCGGCCGCCGTCATCAGGGTGCTCATGCCCGCGCCGGCATCACGGGAAGCTCGCCATGCAGTGCGCCATGGAGCGCGGCATAGCGTCCCGGCCGGGCCATCAGCTGGGCGTGGCTTCCGGACTCGATCAGCCGTCCTTTTTCCATCACCAGAATCCGGTCCGCGAGACGCAAGGTGGACATGCGGTGCGCCACGATGAACACCGTCCGGCCGCGGCAGATGCGCGTCATGTTGTCATGGATGAGGCGTTCGCTTTCATGGTCGAGCGCCGCGGTCGCCTCGTCCAGCACCAGCAGCCGCGGATTCATCGCGAGGGCGCGGGCGATCGCCAGGCGGGCCCGCTGGCCGCCGCTGAGTCGACTGCCTCGCTCGCCGATCACCGTGTCGTAGCCCTCGGGCAACTCCAGGATGAAGTCATGCGCACCGGCGAGCGCCGCGACATCGACGATCCGCTCCATCGCCATGTCCGGGCAAGACAGCGCGATGTTGTCTCGCACCGAGCGGTTGAAGAGCATCGTGTCCTGCCCCACCACGCCGATCTGCCGGCGAAGCCACGACGTGTCCACGAGGCTCAGATCCATGCCGTCCAGCAGGACGCGCCCGCGCTGAGGCACATGGAGACGCTGCAGGAGCCGCACGAACGTGGTCTTGCCCGCGCCGGAAACGCCGACGATGCCCACCACCTCTCCGGCGTTCACCTCGACGCTGAAGTCCGCCAGCACGTCGGGTCGCCCGGGCCCATAGCGAAAACTCACCCCCTCGAAGGACACGCGGCCCACCAGCGGCGGCGGGGCCGACCGCGTCGCATTGAACGCAGGTTCGGCCGGTGCATTCATGATGTCGCCGAGGCGCATCACGCTGACTTTCATCTGCGCGAAGTCCTGCCAGAACGAGGCCAGCTTCAGGATCGGCGCATTCACGCGCCCCGCCAGCATATTGAATGCAATCAGGGCACCCACAGTCAGCTCGCCCTGGATGGCGAGCCTCGCGCCCACATAGAGCAGAACGACCGTCAGCAGCTTGCTCGCGAGGCCGATGACCTGCTGGGTCGCGGCAGCCAGATGCCCGGAGTGAAAGCTCGCCTGCACGTACTCCGCGAGCCGCCGCTCCCATTCACGCTGCCATTGCAACTCGACCGCCTGGCTCTTGAGCGTTTCCATCGCGCCCACGGTCTCGACCAGGAAGGCCTGGTTCTCGGCGCCGAGCGCGAACTTGTCTTCGAGCTTGCCGCGCAGCAAGGGCTGGACGAGCCACGAAGCCCCGAAGAACACCGGAAGTGCCGCAAGCACGATGAAGCTCAGCGTGGCGCTGTAGTGAAACATCACCGCCAGGAACAGCACGGCGAAGAGCAGGTCGAGCCATGTGCTCAGGGCCTGCCCCGTCATGAAGTTGCGCGCGTTGTCGAGCTCCTTCACCCGAGCCACCGTGTCGCCGCTTCGGCGGGACTCGAAATAGCCGAGCGGAAGCCGCATCAGATGCCCGAAGAGCCGCACCCCGAGGTCGAGGTCGATCCGGCTCGTCGTGTGGCTGAAGACGTAGTGGCGCATCGCGCCCAACACCACCTCGAATACGCTCAGCCCGAGCAGCGCGATCACCATCACGTCCAGGGTCGAGAGGCTGCGATGCGTCAGCACCTTGTCGATCACCACCTGGAAGATCAGCGGCGTGAGAAGCGCGAAGACCTGGATGAAGAGGGACGCCAGCATCACCTCGCCCATCAGTGCCTTGTGCCTGCCCAGCGCCACCCGGAACCAGCCGATGCCGAAGCGCCGGCCGTCGGGATCGTTCTGCTCAGCCACCGTGGGCACGCGGCGCGCCTGAATCCACTGCCCCGACCACGATGCCTCGAAATCCGCCATTTCCGGCGAATGCGGCTGATCCGCACCCGCATCCTGCACGGCAATCCGCCGGTCGGAAGTGGCCCCGACGATCACCCAGGCGCCGCTTCTCGACAGCGCCAGCACCGGCAATGCGCCGCGCACCATCGACTGCAGGCTGCCCGACTCGGCCGTCGCCTCCAATCCCGCCGAATGAAGCACATCGACGAGCAGACTTGCGTCGAGCGCCTGGCCAGCCAGCCGGCGGACCAAGGACTCCGATTCGAGCGTCACACCATGCAGATGCGCAAACAGGCGCAGCAACACGAGCTCGTCGGACAGCCGCGTCTCGCTCGCGCGGTCCGCGCTGCCGGCGCCGCCCCCTCCGTCCGCGACGGAAAACTCCTTCACTCGCATTCCTTCCCCGCTCCCTTGATACCTGCCCTGATGTCCTGCACCCGCCCTCCCCCGGGGGGCAGTTCCCGGCCATTCAGCCCCAGAGTCCGCCGCCGGCACCGCCATCGGCTTCAAGGACCGATGCCGCATCCGCCTGCATCGGCACAAAGCCCATCGGCACCGCCGCATGACCATCGGCCGTGTTCACCGCCTGGTTGAACAGCAAGGCCAGCTGCTGCACGCTCAGGGTGTCCGTGCCGGTGCCGGCGCCGGTGCCGCTCCCGGCGCTGAAGCTGCCGCTTGCATGACTGCCCACATGCAAGGCCGCCACCGTGGTGTCGGTGCTCGCTCCGTCGGCATCCGTCACGCGCACGGTGAACATGTCCAAGCCGCTGTACGGATCCCCCATGTGGCTGTAGTGCTGCCACGCACCCGATTCGGGCACCCATGGCAGGAAGGGTGCCGCCGTATGGTCGTAGCCGTCGGAGGTCGCCACGTCGGTGTACCCGTTCATCCACACATGGCCATGCTGCGGGCCTTGCACCAGGTCGAAGGCCAATCGGTCCGAATCACCGTCGGGGTCCCAGGCGATCACGCGTCCGTTCATGCGGCCGGCATCGTCAGCGGGCACGCCGCTGGACCCGCGCGTGGCGTCCTGGAGATCGCATTCGATCGGGCGCAGCATTCCGTTCTGGTAATAGCTCAGGCCGATGGCACGGCCGAATGCATCCATCAGGTGGTTGGGCAGCAGGTTGCCCCCCGGATCGAGCACCGTGCCGCCCGGGTCGGAGACCAGGGCGACCGCCGTCGCCTCGTCCTTCACGGCCAGGCGTCCCCAGACCTGGTTCTGGTCATGGCCCCACTGGTAGCCGTAGATCGGACGTCCGAACCAGAGGTCCTCGATCACCGGCGCATCGTTGACCGCGCCCACCTTCAGATAGGCCGTCGCCCAGGTCTGGCCGCCCTCGCCGTCGCACACCCGGTAGTCGAAGCTGGCCTCCCCGTGGAAGTCGGCTTCCGGCTCGAAGCGCACGTTGCCTTCGGCGTCCAGACTCACCACGCCATGGTGCGCCTGCCCCACGGCGCCGATGCGCAAGTGCGCGGCGGGGTTGTCGGCATCGCTGTCGTTGGCCAGCAGCTGTGCGGCGCTGATGGCGAAGGCGATGTCTTCATAGCCCTGGAAACTGTCGTCGACGGCCGTCGGGTTCAGGTTCACGCGCGAGAAGTCGATCTCGGCACGCGCCGTGCTCTCGGCGCCGTCCCGATCGCGAACCACATAGTCGAAGGTACCGACGCCGGCGTAGCCCGGCTCGGGCACGAAGGTGACGGAGCCGTCCGGATTCAGGCTCGCGCTGCCATGGTCGGCGCTTCGCACCCCGACCACGTGCAGGTCCTGCGGGCTCTCCGCATCGGTGTCGTTGGCCAGCAGCGCCGCCTGGGTCAGGGTGTAGGCCACGTCGCGCTTGCCCTGGACCCGCTCGTCGTTGGCCACGGGCGCATCGTTGACGGGCAGGAAATCCATCTGGACCACCGCCTCGCTGCGACCGCCCGCGCCATCGTCGACGACATAGCTGAAGCTTGCGCTGCCGCTGAAGTTCAGCTCGGGCGTGAAGACCACCTCGCCGTCGACGACCGCGACCGTGCCGCCCACGGCCTGCCCGACCGAGGCAATGCGCAGGTCGCAGGCCGGGTTGTCCGCGTCGGCATCATTGGCGAGCAGGGCGGCGCTCGTGAAGCGGGCGACTTCATCTTCGTTCAGCCGCACATGCTCGCCGCGGGCCCTGGGCGCGTCGTTGACCGGCGCGACCTCCAGTTGTGCCGTGCCGACGGTGAATCCCCCGGCACCGTCGCTCACGGTGTAGGTGAAGCGGGCCGGTCCGAAGTAATCGAGCTCGGGCACGAAATGAATCGCGCCCTCGGGGTCCATGGAAACGCTGCCGTGGCTGGCGTTGCCGACCGACACGATCCGCAGCGCCGACGCCGCGTTGTCCACATCGCGATCGTTGGCCAGCAACGCCGCCTGGCTCAGCCGAATCGGCGTGTCTTCGGGCAGCGCGATCGTCTCGTCGGAGACCACGGGCGCATCGTTGACCGGCGCGAGCCGGACAACCGCCGTCGCCGTCGTGGTCCCGCCTGCGCCGTCGCTCACGGTATAGACAAAGCTGGCGACGCCGGCGTAGTCGCGCTCGGGGATGAAATCGATGCGGCCATCCGGGCGCAGACGGACCTCGCCATGCCGCGCCTCGCCCACCGCGAGGATAGCCAGCACCTGCGCATCGCTGGCGCCGTCGGGGTCGCGGTCGTTCGCCAGCAGCAGGGCGGGATCGATCAGGAGCGCGCTGTCCTCGTCGGATTCGATGCGCTCGTCCATCGCCACCGGCAGGTCATTGACCGGGACGATGCTCAGGTTCACCACGGCGGACGTTTCGAGGCCGCCGCCCCCGGGATCGCGATCGCTCACCCAGTAGGTGAAGCTTGCCGGTCCGTGATAGTCGGGGTCCGGTACGAAGCGGATGGTGCCATCGGCATCGAGCATCACGCTTCCGCACCGGGCATCGCCGACGCGGCTGATGCGCAAGCGAGCGCCCTCGGCCTCGCTGTCCGGATCGCTATCCGGATCGCTGTCGTTGGCCAGCAGGTCCGACGCGCGGAACAAGAGGATATGGTCTTCGCCGCCCTGCGCCCATTCGCTCCGGACGATCGGCGCGTCATTGACGGGTGCCACGTCCACCCAGGCGACGGCCGTGCTGCGCATGCCAAAGGCATCGCTGACCGTGTAGCTGAAGCTCGCGCGGCCGTGGAAGTCGGCATCGGGCACGAAGACGACTTCGAGTTCGCCGCTTGCGCCGGCATGAAGCTCCACCCGGCCATGCCGGGGATCGCCGACCGCGGTCAGGCGCAGGCCGGTTTCGCGCGGATGCATTTCCTGGCTGGCGGATCGATCGTTGGCCAGGAGCTCGGCGGCGCGGATGCGCAGGGTCGTGTCTTCCGCACCATCCATGCGCTCGCCTTCGACGAGCGGCGGCGCGAACTCCAGCGCGTCCGCGACCCGGGTGTCTCCATGCGGCGCCGGATCGAAGGCGGCGGACGGTGCCGCGACAGGCCGAGCAGGCGCGACGCCTGGAGACCAAGACGCCGCGCCGCCGACATCGACGACCCGGTCCGCGCCTTGCGGAAAGCGCCCCCGCGGCACATCCCGGTCCGCGGCCGCCACGCGATCCATGTGCGGCACGTCGGCCGGCTCTTCCCCGCGCACCGCGATCGCATCCCCGTGGCCTGACTCCCGCGAGGGACGGAAGGTCCCGGTGCGGCCATCGGCCTGCATCTCGCCATTCGACGACGGCCGGAGAGCGGAAGTCTCCCTCTGCGGCAGCTCCGTCGCCGACTCCGGCCGCGTCTCCGGCCGTGTCTCCTGCGCATTCGCCAGCACCGGCCATTGCACCGCAGCCGCGCCGACGGCGACTGCCGTCAGCAGGCCACCGCGCCCAGGCGCGAAGAGCGGACTCTCCGCCGCGCGGACCATGGCCTCGGTCAGCTCGCGCATCTCCTGCGCCGCACTCGCGGGCCCGCCGGGCACGGTGCCCGGCAAGGGACCGGACGTCGCCGGGCGGATACGGCCGTCCCCGGCGCCGAGCGCGATGCCTGCCTGGAGACCCGCGCCCTGGCCCTGCCCGACCTGCCCTGCGGCCCCCTCGGCGATGCGGATGTCGCCGGCCTCGAGCCGCGTCCCGGTCCGCGTGCTGGTGTTCGCGACCGTGCGGTGACTCGCGTCGCGAAGGCGTCGATCGCCCACGTCGATGACGGACGTGCCGCCATCGGCGTCGGCATCGCCGCCGTGGCGGTGCGCGGCATCGCCGTCATGCTCGCGGGTGTTGACCGCGTGCAAGGTTCCACCGCCGCCCTCCCGCCGTTCGAGCACCCCGCCGGGGGTGAGCGCGTGGGCCACGCCCTGCACCTCGCCCCGCAAGTCGTCGCGCCGCAGAATCTCGCTGCGCCCGTCGGCATAGACGACGCGCGGCGACGGTCCGCTGTAGTCGATGGCCGTGATGCCGCTCTGACGCATGTCGGACAGCTCCGCCCCGCGCCCGCTGCCGTCGCCATTGGCGTCGACCCACAGTCGCAGCGCCTGGAAGGCCGGGTCCTTCGCATCGAGCCGGCCGTCGCTGTTCGCATCCAGCCAGGCGGCGTCGTTGAGTTGGCGGCCTTCGCCGAGATCGACGAGTTCGCCGACCCCCAGCCGACCATCCCCGTTCAGATCGATGCCCAGCATCGCGCGCCCTGGAGCCACCCACTCGGTGCGCTCCAGGTAACCGTCGGCATCGATGTCGATGAGCGCGGTGGTGGTCGCCGAGTCCTTGGATGATGAGGCGTCATCCGCCCCCACGCTCCACGCGCTGAAGCCCTGCATGCGCCCGCCCGCCTCCACCAGCGGCGCATTCGCCTCGCGCCCCTCCCGCAGCGCCTGGAGGTTCGCCGCAAGAAAGCCCTCCTCGCACAGCGTCTGGTTCCAGTGCGCAAGCAGCGTGTCGCGCTGCCATGCGGGCACCAGCGCGCCGTCTTCCATCATGTGCCGCACGAAGTCCTGCGCCAGCGTCTCGCCGCTGCCGTCCCCGCGCTCGCCCTTGCCGTCGTAGTAGCGCCGCTGCACATGACCTTCGTTGTCGACCCATTGCAGGTACAGGTGGCCCGCGTTGGCGTAGTTCGCCCCGTCCGGGTCGTGCTGGTAGCCGATGCTCGGCAGCCGCGCCGGCACCAGTGCGAAGGCGGAGTGGCCTTCGGCATCCTTCGCGCCGGCGAGCTGTTCCTGAATGCCGTCGAGCAGCGCTTGCATGGTGTTCAAGGCGCTGGCACCCCCGCCATGGGCGTCGACGCTGGTGTACGCATGCACGCTGCCGTCGAAATCCCAGAAGGCGCCCGCATGGCCCTCGCTCAGCGGCGCATCGTTGTCCTGCACCAGCGCGCCCACCACCGTGATGGCGAGGGCGATGATCTGGCCGTACACGGGAATCACGTTCACGGCAGCGGCCAGACTCACCGCGCTGGAGGCGATGGCATAGGAGTTGCCGCTGTCGATGGCCAGCACCAGACCCAGGCCCGGCAGGAGCCCCGGCGCCGCGCTGCTGACCAGGCCCACGCCGTTGCTGGCCGCCGCCGCGGTGAGGTTGTCCACGAGACTCAGCCCGCTGTAGAGCGCAGCGCCGTAGTTGCCGCTTTGCAGCGCGCTCGCCAGACTCAGGCCCGAGGCCAGGCTGCCGAGGTCGCCCGGCAGCGCACTGTTGCCGCTCAACTGGTCGACAGCGTTGTAGATCGCGACCAGCGCACCCACGCGCTGGATGTCGCTCATCTCGCTCCATGACTGCAGGCTCAGCAGCACGTTCACCAGGCTGACCGCATTGGCGGCCTGGGTGAGCTGGGCCGCCTGGGCCTGCTCTTCGGAAGTGAAGCTGCGGCCCTGGCTGTCGATGTACTGCACCGTGTCCGAGGCGCTGCCGTCGGCATGGATGCGCACGCCGCTCAGGCGGCTGACGCCATCGGGCTGCACGGTGATCTCGCCCACGATGTCGCCGTCGGCGTTCTGGATGAAGGCGGAGCTGCCGTCGTGCGAGGGGACCAGGCCCAGCTCCGACAGGCCGCCGAGGTTGAGGTGGTAAAGGGCGCTGGTGAGGGCGGCTTGCTGGGCCGGGCTGAGGGAGGCGCCGGGGCCTTGGAAGTAGTCGGGCAGGCTCAGGGCCGACGTCTCGGCGCCGGGCAGCTTAGGCAGCACGAACAGCGCGTTGTCGGCATCGGCCATCGTGCGATCCACCACGCGACCTTCACGGTCGTACACCACGATGCGATGGTCGTCGGCCATGCCGATCCTGTCGCCCGGTTGAAGCGTGGCGACGACCTGCCCGTCTGCGTCGGTGATGGTGCCGCTGCCATGCGGGTCGCGCCGGTCCTGGAAGCCCGGATGTCCGGCGATGGGCCGGACCGCGGTGCCGTCCGGATTCACGACATAGCTGTTGCCGTCGATGACGGTGATCGGCTGCGTGGTCGGCGTGGTCGGGTTCGCCGTTCCGCCGACAGGCGCGCCGGGCTCGCGTGCGTCGGTGTTGGCGTTGGCCCCCGCCCCGTCGCCCGGAAGAGGAAAGCGGTCCGCGAGGCTTCGAAGCGCGTCGACGACGGTTCCCGCCCCGCTGCGCAGTGCGGCCGCTTCTTCGGCGGACACACCGAAGCTGCCACTCCCCTCCTTGCCCGCACCCACACCATCCAGGCGCAGGACGTTGTCGCTGCTCAAGGTGGCAATCGCGGTGAGCCTTTGTCCGTCGGCGCCGGTCAGGGTGATCAACGATTGCACCTGGCCGTCGCCGAGCAGTTGGCTCACGCGCCCGTCGGCATCCACCACATACTCCCGCTTGATCGCCGTGCCCGCGATCTGCCCATTGCTGATGGGGAAGTACAGCTCTTCGATGCGGCCCGTATGGGGGTTTCGGTACGCATGCACCTCGTAGGCGCCCACGCGCGCCGGACGCATGTCGAGCGAGATGCCGCTCGGCGACAGGCCGTTGGCGACGTTGCCCGTTCTCGTCTCGTCGACCCAGCGCAGCGCGGCGGCGTAGGCACTCGCGCTGCCGCGGTTCTGATCGTAGAAGGCCAGTTCGGGTGAACCGGCCAGGGCACCGAGGTCCACCTGGGGCAACTTGCCGGGCGGCGTGAGCCCGAGGGCCGTCTCGACGCGCTCGACGATGCCCCCGGCCGGGTGGCGCATGGCTGCACTGCCGCCGGCGATGGCCAGGCCCAAGCCGATCCCGACGAAACCGCCGCCGGCGGCGAGACCGATGGACAAGGGGTAGGCGATGGCGGCATCGACCTCGGCGGCGAAATGCACATCGGGCGCGTGTGTGCCCGCCATGCCGACGACGCTGAACGCGTTGGCGACGAACTGGCCGGGCTCCAATGCGTACTTCGCCTGCAGGTCGGGAAATTCCTCGCGTACGACGCTCTGCATGGCGCTGTACTGGGAGCTTTGAAGAAGGTCATGCACGCCGGGGCCGTCGATGTTGAAGCCGGGCAGGCCGAAGAACTGGCTAACGAGTTCGGCGAGGGCGCCGCCGAGGGAGTGGCCGGTGACGTCGATGCGCGAGCGGATCGTGTCGAGGGTCACTTTCTCGGGGGGCATGGTCTCCCGCAAGTCGTCTCGGATCTGCATGACCGCTTCAAACGCGAAGTTCAAGGCATCGCTCATTTGCGGATGCCAATCGGCAGAGAAGGCACGGGCAATGGTGCTGATGTCCTGCATCGCCAGCGAACCGTCGGCGAGTAGATCTCCTCGCAGGTCGTTGGTGCCGGCAATGGCGATACGGTAGCGGTCAGTGGTCAGGTCTTTGTAGAGAGCCGCCTGAAATGAAGAAGTGGTCGCGTCAAATCGACGAACTTCAACGGGCTGGTAGTTACCTGTTGCAAGCGGAGGCTGCCCTGATCCAAGTCCATAGACCGCACGCGCCTCAGCCGCATACTGAAGAAGTTGCTGATAGTTCAATTTCTCTCTCCCTCACCTGCGTGCTATGGCCTGATGCCCAACGCCCGCTTGCCCAGTTCTTCGATATTGACGGCACGTGCCTTGTCGATAGCTCTCAATTTCTCCGAAAAGGACTCGGGCAATTCGATGACGTGCGCAAAGTCACTTAGTGGTCTACCGAGATTCTTCAGAGACTTGTCACCGATGTTCGATATGGTGATGACGAATCGATTGACACCCAGCGCTTCCCTACGTGGATTGGTGAAGAATCCCATGCTTGCCTGAAAGGACGCATAGGAAATCCCGGGAAGGATGCTGCGGTTGTATTCGTATTCGTGAAAGCCGACGATTGGCCAGACAATGCGTCCATCCTTGACCCCGTCCAGTCCGAACTGATTCAGCTCAAACGCAGGCCACAGCCGATTGTTGGAGTGCAGCGCCGGATTCTTTCTCCTTTCGAGCAGACGCTCCTGATACTTCTTGGGATCCTGCGAAACAAGCGCAGCAGATGGGTACCGAGTTCTCACCGAAGCATCGATGTCGTACTTGCGAGGAACATTGGCCTTCTGATCGAAGTAGATCTCGAACCGATGCTCACGCGTCCGGCTGCACACTTCCTGGCGCCCACCCCATCCGCAATACTCCTCGTCTGGATCCTCAACCACCCGATACGCAATCGCCTCCGCCCCCTTGAGTTCCGCACTCACGAACTCCGCCGGCATGCAGAACCGACGCGCAAACTCGGGCGTAACCACCCAGATGAAGTTGTCCTTGGTGTATCTCGCCTTGCCCGGCTGCGGACCGCTGTAGTAGCCGTCCGGACACGTGCGGTACTTGGCCTTGACCTCCGCTTCGGTCAGCAGCGGTGTTGCCGGCGCAGCGACGCCTGATCCGGAAGCCTCCTGGGCTTGCGCATGAATCGCGAAGCCGAGGACGAGGCCAACGATTACCAACGCACGCCTGCACGGCATGACGATCTGCATGTGAATCCCCCTGAAGTTGCTCTTGGCGCGACGTACGTCGAAACGTTCGGCTCTGCAGCCGCATTCACGCTGTTCTTCTTCTCGCGAATGGTGCCTGTGTTCTGCCGAACAGGCAAAAAGTGTCAACTGCGAATTAACGGTTGTGAAAGAGCGTGCCTACAGGTCAGGGCGTTCCGCTTGCCACCATCGGTCGTCGTTGCTCGCACTGGCGCTCCACTCGTTGAATGCCAGCTCGGGCGAGCGAGTCAGGGAACCGACATCGATGATCTGAAGCAGCGGCCCGGACGGAGTGAGCCCGAGGGTGCTCTCGATGTGCTCGACGATGCCACCAGCGGACAACCCGATGGACAAGGGGGAGGCAATGGCGGCATCGGGCTCGGCGGCGAAGTGCACGTCAGGGGCATGTGTGGCCGCCATGCCGACGACGCTGAATGCGTTGGCGACGAACTGGCCGGGCTCCAATGCGTACTTCGCCTGCAGGTCGGGAAATTCCTCGCGTACGACGCTTTGCATGGCGCTGTACTGGGAGCTCTGAAGAAGGTCATGCACGCCGGGGCCGTCGATGTTGAAGCCGGGCAGGCCGAAGAATTGGCTGACCAGTTCGGCAAGGGCGCCACCGAGGGAGTGGCCGGTGACGTCGATGCGCGAGCGGATCGTGTCGAGGGTCACGTCCTCAGGACGCTCGGTCTTCAGCAACTCATTCTTGATTTCTCTGATCGATTCGAACGCGAAATTCAACGCATCGCTCATCTGCGGATGCCAATCGGCAGAGAAGGTACGCGCGACGCTGCTGACATCCTGCATCGCCAGCGATCCATCCGCGAGCAGGTCTCCTCGTAGGTCGTTGGTGCCGGCAATGGCGATACGGTAACGGCCAGTGGTCGCATCCTTGTATAAGGCCGACTGAAATGACGAATCGGTTGCTTCGAACTTACGAACAGCAACAGGGGCGTAGTTTCCGGTCGCGAGTGGAGGCTCTCCAGCGCCAAGCCCATAGACAGCGCGGGCTTCGGCCGCATAGTGAAGAAGCTGCTGATAGTTCAATTCTTCTCTCCCTTACCTGCGTGCGATGGCTTGATGCCCAATGCGCGCTTGCCCAGCTCTTCGATGTTGATGGCGCGCGTCTTGTCGATCGCTCGCAACTTCTCCGAGAAGGACTCGGGCAGTTCAATCACGTGAGCAAAGTCAGTTAGTGGCCTGCCAAGATCCTTGAGTGACTTGTCCCCAACGTTAGCCACCGTAATAACGAACTTCGTGATGCCGAGTTTCTCCTTGCGTGGATTGGCAAAGAACCCCATTGATCCCTGAAGAGAGACATACGAAATTCCTGGAAGAATGCTTCGGCTGTACTCGTACTCAGTGAAGCTAACGATCGGCCAAGCGATGCGGCCGTCTTGAACACCATCCATGCCAAACTGATTCAAATCAAACGCAGGCCATACCCGATCGTTGGAGCGCAGCGCCGGGTTCTTTCTTCTTTCGAGCCAACGCTCCTGGTACTTCTTGGGGTCCTGTGTAATCAGCTTCGCGGATGGATACCGCGGCCTCATGGAAACATCGATGTTCTCCGCACGAGGAACATTCGCGTTCTGGTCAAAGTAGATTTCGAAACGATGTTCACGCATCCGGCCACAGACTTCCTGACGACCGCCCCACCCGCAATGCTCCTCGTACGGATCCTCGACCACCCGGTACGCAATCGCCTCCGCCCCCTTGAGTTCCGCACTTACGAACTCTGCCGGCATGCAGAACCGTCGCGCAAACTCGGGCGTGACGACCCAGATGAAGTTGTCCTTGGTGTATCTCGCCTTGCCCGGCTGCGGACCGCTGTAGTAGCCGTCCGGGCACGTGCGGTACTTGGCCTTGACCTCCGCTTCGGTCAGCAGCGGTGTTGTTGCAGGCGCAGCGACGCCCGATCCGGAAGCCTCCTGGGCTTGCGCATGAATCGCAAAGCCGAGGACGAGGCCAACGATTACCAGCGCGCGCCTGCACCGCACGTCGATCTGCATGTGAATCCCCCTGATGTTTCTCTTGGCGTGACGCACGTCGAAACGCGCGGCTCTCTGCCGCCGCATTCACGCTGTTCTTCTGAATGGTGCCTGCGTTCTTCCAATCAGGCAAAAAGTGTCAACTGCGAATTAACGGTTGTGAAAGAGCGTGCCTACAGGTCAGGGCGTTCCGCTTGCCACCATCGGTCGTCGTTGCTCGCACTGGCGCTCCACTCGTTGAATGCCAACTCGGGCGAGCGAGTCAGGGAACCGACATCGATGATCTGAAGCTGCGGCCCGGGCTTGACAACGCAACTCTCACTTCCATGCCCCCTCTGCGGATAGTTGAAACCCACTTGCGCAGGCCTCGTTAGATCGGCCAAGGGCCAGGCTAGAGCTGCTTCCCGATCGCGGTGTGAACGTGTAACCGTGCCCGTACACAGTGCCCCCAGGGATCGGCGGGCCGAATTCGACCTTTGCACCGACGACTCTCTGAACTTTCGACGAATCTGTATTGCACAGTCGCGGATCTCGAAAGCGAACCTCCAAGCTGCACGTGCTCCGACTCGCGCTACGGAATTTCCAGTACCTGGCACGTGAGATAGCTATGTCGCGATTGACTGCGGCGATCGATTCAGTTTGTTCGCTGGCGATCACATTGGGACTGGAATAGCTATTCAAACTTCCGATCCGGATTGCAAGGCGCTCCTCCAACACCCGCGGATCACACAAGGCACGAGTGCCTTCGCGGGCGAGCTCGGACAAAGTACGCAACAGCTCGTCATCTTCGGCATCAATGCCAACACGCTTCGGGGCGGCGCAAGAAGCGCACATGGCCACCAGAGTCAGCAGACTGGCCAGCAGGCCGATCCGCCTTGGTAGGAACAACTCCAAACGCTTAGAAATGACGACCTTCATGCCATCGCCTTCCATTCAGGATCATTGGCGGCGCCGAAGTCGCCCGCCAGGGTCTCGCCACTGCCATCGCCGCACTCACCCTTGCCGTCGTAGTAGCGGCGCTCGGAGCGGATATTGGCCTGCTCTATTTGTCTTTCTCAGCACTTGCGATCCATGACGGCCACCCATGAGAGCCGCTCCCAGCGATATCGCTCTGCTCCATGACAAGACATCGGATTCGATCTCTCCATCCTCATTTCCAATCTCCGTTGGCGGAAAGCTTGAATCTGCTTGCACATCGCTGATTCGAGCGACCGAGCCCAACCGCCGCCTGTACACCAGTCCTAGGCGCGAATTTGTACCCAAAGTAGCGCACATCCGCCCCGGTTATCGGCGCTCCAAATTCGACTTGAACACCCAAAAGCTTCTGCACACGCAACGAATCCGAGTCGCACAACCGATCTTGCACAAATACAATCTCCAGACTACACGCGGAATATTCACGGCTTCGAAATCTGGAGTATCTTGATTCCGTCAATAGAATATTTGAGTCGCGCGATCGAATCGACCTGAAAACTTCATTCGCCAATATCTTATCATTCGAAAAGAACTTGAGATCCTCAATTCGAATTGCCAACCTGTCCTCAAGAATTTTTCCATCACAGATCGCATGAACTCCTTCGCGAGCGAGGTCAGCCAAGATAAGCAAGAGCTCATCGTCCCCTGCGCTAATCCCATGTGTTGGCTGATTGACGCATGCGATGCATAGCGAGCATGCGACAGCGGCGAAATAAATACGGACGAATGACCTTGCCGCCGCCACCGCTCCCCACTCGGACGACGGCGCTCCATCAAATTTCGTACAACGCACACCAATACGGTCAGCTGGCTCGCATATGAAATCGCCCTCTCGTTGGCGTTGCGACGAATGGAACCCCGGTCGCTTTGCTGAATTCGTGAATACACGACCATCCAATGTCAAGTTCATTGCCAATCTCCTTGATATCTGATAGTCAGCGTGTCCGTACACACGGCATTCGTACTACCCAAGGAGATTTGTGCTTCTCCGTCTGCTTCTTGCGCGTACAAATAAACAGTCGGCTGGCCAGGCGCATGAATCGTGTCACCTAGATACTGAACTCGCGCCCCCATGAGGGATTGCACTCGTTCGGAATTTGCGCCACACAAGGGACGCCCAGAAAAAACAATACCAAGGTGGCAAAAACTGGTCATGTCGCTCTTGAACTTCTTATAGAGCCCACCCGAGATCATTCGACCAGAACCCAACCATCGTCCATTTCCTATTGGAGCGCTGAATTCGACAATGGGACGCCCTCTAATGCTCTGACGACTTCGATCCATCAATGTGTCAATTCTTATTTGAAGCGCACTCTCCAGCGCAGAAGGACTACATATAGCGCTTCGCCCTTCTCTCGCCAGTTTTGCCAGAATTCGGAGCAACTCTTCGTCATCTGCCTCGCCCTCAAGAGGCTGCCAGATTCCGCACGAAGAACACAAAGCCGCCAACAGCAATACCCAATGACATCCACGAGTCCTCCATCGACTCGTTGTGATATCAGGAGCGGGCCATTCACGCGGCCGGTCAGTTTTCACGCCGACCATCTCCTGAGAAATTCATTGAGTGCGCTCCATGGAGTTGAAGCGGAACACCACGATCGAATCGACTTGGACACTTCATTTGCCAAGATTTCTCCATCCGAAAGATATTTCGAATCATCAATTTGAATAGCCAGCCTAGCCTCAAGAGACAGCGCCGAAACAAATTCGGACGAATGACCTTATCGCCACCACAGCTCTCTGCTCGGATGATCTTCCTTCAATTCCGCAGAACGCATGTGTATGCAGCAAGCTGGCTTGCATGCGAAATCCCCCTCTTGTCAGCGATGCAAAGGACGGCACGGCGCTGCATCCTCAATCACCGCTTCAAGCACATCCGGTTCCGCGAATGGTGCCTGTGTTCTGCCGTTCAAGCAAAAAGTGTCAGCAGTGAATTAACAATTGCAAGAGAGTTGGGCGCAATTCATTGCTTGAGATGGGCCCGCCGTCGGTTGCCATTGGTGGCACGAAGGGCTGTGCCCTGCGTCGAACGCTGTGCGGCCGATGGCGACCCCGTGCTGCTGACCCCAAGGGTCATGGGATCAGCAGTCCAAGGCGAGATTGAGCGAACGCGAAGCCCTGGGGTGTCACCCAGCGACCCCATGCAGCCTGGCAGGCACAAGCGAGAGTTCGAGGTCCGGGCTTGGGAGTCGAGAGACTCACAAATGGAGAGCGATGCCGCGGGCTGCGGCACCTGGAAGACTATTGCGCCCTTCGCATCCGCGCGGGCGGATGCAGCAAATGAGTGGCGACCTCAGCTCAAACCAGTTCGAGCGCGACCGCCGTCCCTTCACCCCCGCCGATGCACAGCGTCGCCACGCCGCGCTTCTTGCCGCGCTGCTGCAGCGCATGGATCAGCGTGACCATGATGCGCGCGCCGCTGGCGCCGATCGGATGGCCGAGGGCGCAGGCGCCGCCGTGGACATTGACGATCTCGTGCGGCACCGAGAGTTCGTGCATGAGCGCCATCGGCACCACGGCGAAGGCTTCGTTCACTTCCCAGAGGTCGACGTCCTTCACGCCCCAGCCGGTCTTCTTGAACAGCTTGGCAACGGCGCCGACGGGGGCGGTGGAGAACCATTCGGGCTGTTGCGCATGGGTTGCGTGCCCGACGATGCGAGCGATCGGCCTGGCGCCGAGTCTCTTCGCGGTGCTCTCGGCCATCATCACCAGCGCGGCGGCACCGTCGTTGATGGACGAGCTCGACGCGGCCGTGATGGTGCCGCCGTCCTTCTTGAAGGCCGGCTTGAGCGTGGGGATCTTGTCGAGCTTGACCTTGCCCGGGCCTTCGTCGACCTCGATCAGGGTGTCGCCGCCGCGGCCCTTGACCAGGACCGGCGCGATCTCGGGCTTGAATGCGCCCGAGGTGGTGGCCGCCTTGGCGCGCTCGACGCTGGCGATCGCGAAGGCGTCCTGCTGCTCGCGGGTGAACTTGTACCTGGCGGCGCAGTCCTCGCCGAAGGTGCCCATGGAGCGGCCGGGCTGGTAGGCGTCCTCGAGGCCGTCGAGCATCATGTGGTCGAAGATGCGGTCATGGCCCATGCGGTAGCCGCCGCGACCCTTGAGCAGGAGGTAGGGCGCGTTGGTCATGCTTTCCATGCCGCCGGCCACCATGACCTCGTGCGTGCCCGCGAGCAGCATGTCGTGCGCGAGCATGGCCGCCTTCATGGCCGAGCCGCACATCTTGCTGAGCGTGACCGCGCCCGCGCTGTCGGGCAGGCCGCCCTTGTAGGCGGCCTGGCGTGCCGGTGCCTGGCCCTGGCCGGCCATGAGGCAGTTGCCGAACAGGACTTCGCCCACGCTGTCGGCGCTGATGCCCGCGCGTTCGACGGCCGCCTTGATGGCGGCGCCGCCGAGGTCATGCGCGGCAAGAGAGGCAAAGTCGCCCTGGAAGGCGCCCATCGGGGTGCGCGCGGCACCGACGATCACGATCGATTCGCTCATGGAAGTTGCTCCTTTGGAAAATGTCAGAAGTAGGGCGCGTGGCCTTCATGGCGAAAGCGCTGCGCCTCGTCGTAGGGAAACACGTCGAGCATCTGGCCCGCGAGGATGCGCTCCTTGTGGCTCTGCCAGAAAGCGGCGTCGAGCAGGTCGGCGTGGTGCGCGAGAAAGGCCTCCCGCACCGCCTCGTTGCCGAGCAGGAAGGGTTCGAAGGTTTCCGGAAAGACATCCTTCGGACCGACCGAGTACCAGACTTCGCCGCTCATCTCGTCCTCCTCGTGGAGCGGGGTCGGCACCTTGCGGAAGTTGCAGTCGGTGAGGTATTCGATCTCGTCATAGTCGTAGAACACGACCTTCCCGCCGCGCGTGACGCCGAAGTTCTTCCACAGCATGTCGCCCGGAAAGATGTTCGCGGCCACCATGTCCTTGATCGCATTGCCGTATTCGATCACTGCGTGCTCGAGCTGCTTGCCCGCGCGCGCGGCGAGCTCGGGATATTCCAGCTGGTCGAAGGCTTCCTGCAGGTAGATGTTGAGCGGGATCATCCGGCGCTCGATGTAGACATGCTTGAGCACCAGCTCCATCTCCCCGTTGCCGTCGCGGTCGCCGATCTCGAGCTGGCTGGGCGCGAAGCGGCGGATTTCCTCGATCAGCTCGGGTTCGAACCGGTCCAGAGGAAAGCCCACGTCGCTGTATTCGAGCGTGTCGGCCATGCGGCCCACGCGGTCGTGATGCTTCACCAGCATGTACTTGCTCTTGATCTGCTCGCGCGTGGTGTCCTTCTGCGGCGGGAAGTAGTCCTTGATGAGCTTGAAGACGTACGGAAAGGACGGCAGGTCGAAGACCAGCATCACCATGCCCTTGATGCCGGGCGCGATGCGGAACTTGTCGGTCGAATAGTTCAGGTGATAGAGGAAGTCGCGGTAGAAGAGCGTCTTGCCCTGCTTGGCCAGGCCGAGCGCGCTGTAGATCTCGGCGCGCGGCTTGCGCGGCATCAAGGTGCGCAGGAACTGCACGTAGGCCGAGGGCACTTCCATGTCGACCATGAAATAGGCGCGCGCGAAGCTGAAGAGCATCTGCAGGTCTTCCTCGCCGAAGAGCACCGCATCGATGTAGAAACGGCCGTCGCCGTCGTGCAGGATCGGCAGCGAGATCGGGATCTCGACGAAGCCGTTGATGATCTTGCCGACCACGTACGCGCCCTTGTTGCGAAAGAAGAGGCCGGAGAGCACCTGCAGCTGGAAGTTGGCGCGCAGCTTGTCCTGGTGAATGCGCCCGAGGATGGCCGCCGCCACCCGTTCGGCATCGCGCCGCCGGCTGGTGTAGGCACCCTGGAGCGCGTAGTCCTCGAGCATGCGCTCGATGGTGTCGGCCAGGGTCTCGCGCGCCGGGTAGTAGGCGCGGTAGGTCGGCGCACCGCGCGGCTCGATGTATTCGGTGCTGATCGCGGGCCGCACGAAGATGAAGTCGTTCTGGAAGTACGCGCGGTGCAGGATCTTGGTGGTCACCGAGTTGAAGAAGGTCTCGGCCAGCTCGGGCTGGTGGTGGTCGACCAGGAGGCCGATGAAATGCAGCTTGACCTGGTGCCACACATCCATCGGCTGCTCGCCGGCCTTGAACTCCTTCTCGAGCCTCGCCACCGCTTCGCCGACACGCAGGTCGTAGAACTCGATGCGCTCGCGCTGCGCGCGCTGCTGGCCGTGCCAGTCGGCGGTCTCGAAGCGATGCTTGGCGCGCGCCGACTCGGCCCGGAAGAGCCGGTAGTGGCGGTCGAAGCCATCCCGCATCGCCCGGGCGATGTCGTAGGCGAGCGGCGAATCCAGGCGCTGCGGGAACATGCGGGCCTCAGGCGCTCCACTTCACGCGCATGCGCTCGATGGCGTCGACGTACAGGGCCTCGAGCGATTCGGTGCTGGAGACCGTCACGCCGAGGTCGTTGAGCAGCCCGTCGTGCACACCGAAGGCCCAGCCGTGGATGCGCACGTTCTGGCCGCGGCCCCAGGCGTCGAGCATGACCGTGCTCACGCAGACGTTGACCACCTGCTCCACCACGTTGATGTCGCACAAGGCGTTGGCCCGCGAGGCCTCGGGCAGGCTGTCGAGCAGCGAGCGATGGCGGTCGCGCACGTCCTGGATGTGGCGGATCCAGTTGTCCGCGATGCCGATGCGCGCACCTTCGAGCGCAGCCTGCACGCCGGAACAGCCGTAGTGGCCGACCACCATGATGTTCTCGACCTTGAGGCGTTCGACGGCGAACTGGATCGCCGAGAGTGCGTTCAGGTCGGAGTGCACCACGATGTTGGCGACGTTGCGATGCACGAAGACCTCGCCAGGCTCCAGGCCGGTGATCTGGTTGGCAGGCACGCGGCTGTCGGAGCAGCCGATCCACATGTACTTGGGCGTCTGCTGCTTGACCAGGCTGGAGAAGAAGCCCGGACGGTCGCGCTCCATGCGCGCGGACCAGGCACGGTTGTGGGCGAACAGGTCTTCGAGGGATTCGGGAGGGGTGTTTTCCATGGTCATTCCATTCCAGGTGGGTGATGGGGCCTTCGAGCGTGCTCAGCGGGCCCTGGACTTGGTGGCCCGCGCGAGTGCGGCGCGCGCCTTTCTTTCCTGCGCGCGGATGTCCGAGAGATTCGCCTGCAGTTCGACGAGCTGCGCCTCCAGTTGCTCGCGGTGGCCGCCCAGTACGTCGAGGAAGCGCCGGAGCTGCCCGACCGTGTCCCGCGGGCTGTCGTACATGTCGAGGATGTCCCTCGCTTCGGTCAGCTTGAGGCCGAGCCGCTTGGCACGCAAGGTGAGCGTGAGGCGGGCCCGGTCGCGTGCGGTGTAGATGCGCTGGAGGCCGACGCGCCGCGGCGAAAGCAATCCCATGTCTTCGTAGAAGCGGATCGCGCGCGTGGTGAGATCGAATTCCCGCGCGAGCTCTCCGATGGTGAAGGTCTGGGACTGCATGAACGTGGGAGTTGCAGGGGCGGCAGCGCCGATGGGTCGTGTTGCCTACAATCTCGGCTTCGACCTGTGACGTTTACGTTAACGTCAATCGTACATGAACCTCCTCGAACGCGAACTCCAATACCCCCTCGGCGACACCCTGCCCGCTCCCGGCGAGGCGCTCGAAGTCCTTCCCGGCGTGCGCTGGATCCGGATGGCGCTTCCGTTCGCGCTCGATCACATCAACCTCTGGCTCCTGCGCGACACCATCGACGGTGTCGAGGGATGGAGTGTCGTCGACTGCTGCATCTCCCACGAGGCCTCGCGCGCGCAGTGGGAACAGATCTTCCAGACGCAGCTCGATGGCCTGCCGATCCTGCGCGTCATCGTGACGCACATGCATCCGGACCACATCGGCCTCGCGGACTGGCTGTGCAGGCGCTGGAACGCACCGCTCTGGATCAGCTCCACCGACTACCACACCGCGCGCGTGCTCACCACCGCCGGCGACACCCTCGCGGGCGGCGACGCGGCTGCGGAATTCTTCGCCTCGCACGGCCTGACGGATAGCGCATCGATCACCAAGATCCGCGAACGCACGAACTACTACGTCAACATGGTGCCCTCGGTGCCCGCCAGCTTCGTGCGCATGATGGACGGCGATGTCCTGCGCATCGGCGGCCACGCGTGGCGCTGCATCAGCGGCTACGGGCATGCGCCGGAGCACATCTCGCTCTACTGCGAGGAACTCAACGCGCTGCTCGGCGGCGACATGATGCTGCCGCGCATCTCGACCAACGTGAGCGTGTACGCGGGCGAGCCGGACGCCAATCCGCTGCGGCTCTTCCTCGACAGCATCGAGCGCTTCAACGCGCTGCCGGCCGATGCGCTCGGCCTGCCCTCCCATGGCAAGCCGTTCAGGGGCATCCATCGCCGTGTCGGGCAACTCCAGGAGCATCATCGCGACCGGCTGGCCGAGCTGCTCGAAGCCTGCCTCGCGAAGCCCATGAGCGCATCCGAAGGCCTGCCCATCCTGTTCAAGCGCGCACTCGACCTGCACCAGATGACGTTCGCGATGGGCGAGACCGTCGCGCACCTCCATCTCCTGTGGTTCTCGGGCCAGGTGCAGCGCCGCCGCGGAGAGGACGGCATCTACCGCTTCGGCGCGCACGCATGAATGCATTGAGTCGCCTGCGCGCGGGCGAGTTGGCCGGTGCGCGGCGGCTCGATCTCTCGTGCGGCCTCGAAGAGTTCCCGCGCGAGATCTTCGACCTGGCCGACTCGCTGGAGGTCCTCGACCTCTCCGGCAATGCGCTGAGCACCCTTCCGGACGACCTGCACCGGCTGCACCGCCTGCGCATCCTGTTCTGCTCGGCCAACCGGTTCACCGTGCTGCCCGAGGCGATCGGGCGCTGCCCGCAGCTCGACATGGTCGCCTTCAAGGCCAATCGGATCCGCACGGTCGCCGAAGCCGCGCTTCCGCAGCGACTGCGCTGGCTGATCCTCACCGACAACGAGATCGAATCCCTGCCGGCCGCCCTGGGCCGACGCACGCGACTCCAGAAGCTGATGCTGGCGGGCAACCGGCTGACGGCGCTGCCGGCCGAGCTGGCGAACTGTCGCGCGCTCGAACTGCTGCGCATCTCCGCCAATCGGCTCGAAGCGCTGCCCGACTGGCTGCATGCGCTGCCGCGGCTCTCCTGGCTGGCCTTCGCGGGCAATCCCTTCGACGAAGCGCCCGAGGCCGAGGCGCTGTCGTCGACTGCGTTGCCCGCGATCGACTGGTCGCGGCTGGTCCTGAAGCGCAAGCTCGGCGAAGGCGCATCGGGGGTGATCCACGAGGCCGAGTGGCGGCGTGACGACGGCGAAACGCAGACGGTGGCGGTGAAGCTCTTCAAGGGCGCCGTGACGAGCGATGGCTGGCCGCACAGCGAAATGACGGCCTGCCTCGCGGCCGGCGCACATCCGAATCTCATCACGGTGCTGGGCACCGTGCGCGGTCATCCCGAGCGCACCGACGGGCTCGTGCTGGAACGCGTCGACAGCCGCTTCGTCAATCTCGCGGGGCCGCCGAGCTTCGAGTCCTGCACGCGCGATGTCTACGCCGAGGATGCGCGCTGGTCCGCGCGGACGGCCGCACGCCTGGCCTTCGGCATCGCATCGGCCGCCGCACAGCTGCACGCGCGCGGCATTCTTCATGGCGATCTCTACGCGCACAACATCCTGTGGGATCGGCAAGGCGCCGCCTTCCTCGGCGACTTCGGCGCGGCCTCCTTCCTGCCGCGTGCGGCCGGCACGCAGGCACGCACCCTCGCCGCCACTGAGGCTCGCGCCTTCGGCTGCCTGCTCGAGGAGCTGCTGGCGCGCATCGATGCGCCCGCACGCACCGGGCTCGATGCCTGTGCACCGCTCTCGAGGCTGATGACGCGCTGCCTCGACGAAGATCCCGCGGCGCGACCGGCCTTCGACGAGATCGCGTCGATCCTCGCTCGCACCGTCGACACCATCGACGACTGAGCCCGGCTCGCCCTGCGCCATGCCCACGCCGCCGCTGCCGCTGCCGACACGTATGGGCGTCGGCCCGAGCTGTGTCGCCTTGCCCGCGGGCCCGTGGCCGACCATCGCCGAGTTCCTGGTGGAACGCTTCGCGGCCGTCCCGCGCAGCGCCTGGGAGTCGCGCATGCGTGAGGGCGAGGTGGTCGATGAGCACGGGATGCCGGTCGACCTCTCGCGTCCGTACCGGCCGGGCCTGCGCGTCTACTACTACCGCGCGCTGGATACGGAGCCGCCGATCCCGTTCGAGGAGCGCATCCTGTTCCGCGACGCGCATCTGCTGGCGGTGGACAAGCCGCATTTCCTGCCGGTGACGCCGACCGGGCGCTACGTCCAGCAAAGCCTGCTCGTGCGGCTCAAGCGCAGCCTGGGACTGGATCAACTCGTACCGCTGCACCGCATCGATCGCGAGACGGCCGGCGTGGTGCTGTTTTCGGTGGAGCCGGCAACGCGCGGCCGCTACGGCGAGCTCTTCGCCCAGCGCGCCATCGCCAAGCGCTACGAGGCGGTCGTGGCCTGGCGCGCCGATCGCGAACTGCCCCGGACCCGCAGCAGCCGGCTGGGCGACGACACCCATTTCATGCGCATGCGGGAAGTGCCCGGCGAGCCCAATGCCCACACGCATTTCGAATTGCTCGAATCCGCCGGCGGATGGGCGCGGCTGGCCCTGTCGCCCATCACGGGACGCAGGCACCAGCTGCGCGTGCATTGCGCGGCGCTGGGCATGCCGATCCGCAATGACGCGATCTACCCCGTGCTGCGGCCCGAGGGCAGCGACGACTTCGAGCAGCCGCTGCAGCTGCTCGCCAAGGAAGTCGTCTTCCGCGACCCCCTCACCGGCGACGAACGCCGTTTCACGAGCCCGCGCAGCCTCGCCCTGCCGGCCTGAGCCCCTCCTGCTGGCACCAAGGTGACGCCCCGCGCGCGTGCGGCGCACTATGCTCGCGACAGCCAATGGACATCAGCCGGACGCAGGAGACAACCCCATGGACACTTCCCGACTCTTTTCACTCGCAGGGCGCACGGCGCTCATCACAGGCGGCTCGCGCGGCATCGGGCGCATGATCGCCGAAGGCTTTCTCGCACAGGGCGCGCGCGTGTACATCTCGGCGCGCAAGGCCGCCGCCTGCGACCAGACCGCGAAGGAGCTGTCAGCCTTCGGCACCTGCGTCTCGCTGCCGGCCGACGTGTCGACAGTCGAAGGTGCGCGCAGCCTCGCCGACACCTATGCGCGGCATGAGTCCTCCCTCGACATCCTCGTCAACAATGCCGGCGCCGCCTGGGGCGCGCCTTACGACGAGTTTCCCGAGAGCGGATGGGACAAGGTGGTGGACCTCAATCTCAAGACGCCCTTCTTCCTCACCCAGGCGCTGACGCCGCTGCTGCGCAAGGCCGCGACCGATCATCTCGCGAAGGTGATCAATATCGCCTCGATCGACGGCATTTCCGTCAACCCGCTGGAAACCTATTCCTACGCGGCCAGCAAGGCCGGCCTGATCCAGCTCACGCGGCGCATGGCGCTGCGCCTCGCGCCGGAGCGCATCGTCGTGAGCGCGATCGCGCCCGGCGCCTTTGCCTCCGACATGAACAAGGAAGCGCGCGATCATGGGGACGAGGTCAAGGGCCACATCCCGGCCGGCCGCATCGGCGTGCCGGAGGACATGGCCGGTGCGGCGATCTACCTCGCCTCGCGCGCCGGCGACTACGTGCTGGGATCGACCCTGATCGTGGACGGCGGCGTCACGCACGCGCGGTAGGGCGCCACACGCCCGGCCCGGAGAAACCGTGCGCTTCAGGACCAGCGGGGAACCGCCTCGTCCTTGAGTTGCCTGCGCAGCGCCTCGTAGTCGGGCAACACGCTCTGCACGGTCTCCCAGAAGCGCGGGCTGTGGTCCATCACCCGCAGGTGGCTCAGCTCGTGGGCCACCACGTAGTCGATCACCGAGAGGCGGAAATGCACCAGCCGCCAATGCAGCCGGATCGAGCCGTCCGACTTGGCGCTGCCCCAGCGGGTGGATGCATTCGAAAGCGACAGCTTCTGCCAGGAAACGCCGAGACGGGGCGCGAAGTGATCGAGCCGCTCGGTGAAGATGCGCCGCGCCTGCCGCATGAGCCAGGCTTGTGCCGCATCCCGGATCTGGGTCGGGCTCGCATTGTGGGCGAGCGCCACGCGCAGGGAACGCGGGCCGCCGGCCACCTCCGCGCCAAGCAGCGCGCCCACGCCATCGAAGGCATGGTGGGGATCGAGCTGCACCTTCACGACCTGCCCCAGGAACGGAAACTCCACGCCGTCCCGCCACTCGATGCGGGTGGCTTCGAGCTTCGCATGGCGCTCCTGCGTCTCCGCGAGCTTGCGAAGGATCCAGGACGACTTTTCGCGGACCGCCGCGTCGACGTCACGCAAGGCGACCCAGCGCGGCGCTCGCACCGACAGGCCCTCGGCCCCGACCACGAAGCCGATGGTGCGGCGCTTGCAACGCGTGAACTCGAATGCGACGCGCGCATCGCCGAGCATCAGCTCGCGCGTCGCGCGGGGATGCGTGAAATCGGCCGGGCTGAGCGCATCCGGCAACGCGATCGGCGGCAGGCTGTCCGCCGGCGACGCGACCGCGGGGGCCGGATTGGCAGGCACCGCGGGCGCGGACGGCGCGGCAGCCGCGGGCTCGTCGAAAAGGTCGAGCGTGAACTGCAGCAACGCACGCATGAGGCGGGGGTCTTCTTCAGGCCGGGGTCGATGCGGCCGTGGGGGCCGGGGCATAGGCCTCGGGATCGAGCCTGCGCATCTCGCCCTCGATCCAGGCCTCGACTTCGCGCATCAGCTCGTCGGGTCGGCGGCCCACGCTCGGAATCGGTTTCCCGATCGACACGTCGACCACACCCGGATGCTTGATGAAGGCCTTGCGCGGCCACACCCTGGCCGAGGTCACGGCAACCGGGATCACGGGCACGCCGGTCTCGCACGCGAGCCGTGTGCCTCCGCTCTTGTAGGTGCCCTGCTTGCCGCGCGGAATGCGCGTGCCTTCGGGAAACATGATGACCCAGATACCTTGAGCCAGCAGCTCGCGCCCCTGCGCAACCACCTTGTGGAAGGCCTGGGTGCGCCGGCTGCGGTCGATGTGGATCATGTCGAGCCGTGCCATGGCCCAGCCGAAGAAGGGCACATAGATCAGCTCGCGCTTGAACACGAAGGCCAGCGGATGCGGCATCAGCGTCGGCATGAGGAAGGTCTCGAAGGTCGACTGGTGCTTCACCAGCAGGACGGCGCCCGCGAGCTTGTCGGTCGGCAGGTTCTCAAGGCCGGTGACGCGGGTGCGGATGCCCATCAGCACGCGGGCGCCGTCGATGGCCCAGCGCAGCCAGCGAACGGCCATCCAGTAAAGCGGAATGCCGCGCATCCAGATCGAGCAGACCAGCATGATGATGGCCCACGGGATCACGGTGACGAGCATCCACAAGGCGTGGATGGTGGAGCGAATGAAGGACATCAGACGGCCATCTTCAGGTCGGCCTGCGCTTCCCGTTCGAGCAGGAAGTCGACGAAGGCCGAAAGGTCCTCGTGCACGCGCGTGTTCTCGGGATATTCGGGCGGCAGCGGCGCGCCGCGGCAGGCCGCGCCCATGCCGGTCAGCAGCAGGTGCGGCTCGCAGCCCGCGGCGGCGCCGGCCAGCAGGTCGCGCAGGCTGTCGCCGGCGGTCGGCACATGATGCAGGTCGACGCCAAAGCGTTCGCCGATCTGGTAGAAGAGCCCGGGCTTGGGCTTGCGGCAGTCGCAGCCCTCGTCCGGGCTGTGCGGGCAATAGAAGACCGCTTCGACGCGGCCGCCCACGGCCGCCAGCATCTTGTGCATCTTCGCGTGCATGGCATTGAGCGAGGCGACATCGAACAGTCCACGCCCGAGCCCGGACTGGTTCGACGCGATGACCACATGCCAGCCCGCATGGTTCAGGCGCGCAACCGCCTCGAGAGCGCCGGGCAGCGGCGTCCACTCGATGTCGCTCTTCACGAAGTCCTCGCGGTGCACGTTGAGGGTGCCGTTCCGGTCGAGGATGACGAGTTTCATGCCGTGTCCCGATCAGGCGGCGAGCCGCTCGAGCTGCGCGACCCGGTTCATCGCGGCGTGCAGCGACATCAGGAGCCCCAGTCGATTGAGCCTCAGGTCCGACTGTTCCGCGTTGACCATCACGTCATCGAAGAAGGCATCGACGGGCGCGCGCAATGCGGCCAGCGTCTTCAACGAGGCGGTGTAGTCGCCGGCGTCGAACAGCGCGTCGGCTTGGGGGACGATCTGGCGCATGGCGGCATACAGGGCCTTCTCGGCCGGTTCCTGCAGCAGCAGCTCGCTCACGTGCGCATCGGCCTCGGGCGCCTTCTTGAGGATGTTCCCGATGCGCTTGTTCGCGGCGGCCAGCGCCGGCGCCTCGGGCAGCGCGGCAAAGGCGCGCACCGCGGCGAGCAGCTTCGGCACCTCGCCCAGGCGCTGCGGGTTCGGCGCGAGCACGGCATCGACCTCCTGTGCGCTCGCGCCCTGCTCGCGCAGCATGCCGGCGAGGCGATCGAAGATGAAGTCGTGCAGCTCCACATCGACGCGCGAAATGTCGAAGCCTTCGATGTCCCTGAACTGCCCGGCCGCTTCGGCGATCAGGACGTCCAGGTTGAGGGGCAGGTTCTCCTCGATGATCATGCGCAGCACGCCCAGCGCGTGGCGGCGCAGCGCGAAGGGATCGCGATCGCCGGTCGGCAGGTTGCCGATGCCGAACATGCCGACCAGCGTTTCGAGCTTGTCCGCCAGGGCAACGGCCAGCCCCGCCATGTTGCGCGGCAACGCGTCGCCGGCGAAACGGGGACGGTAGTGGTCCTCGATGGCATCGGCCACCACCGGCGCCAGGCCATCGTGAAGCGCGTAGTAGCGGCCCATGATGCCCTGCAGCTCGGGAAACTCGCCGACCATGTCGGTCACGAGATCGGCCTTGGCGAGCTGCGCCGCCTGCGTGGCATGTGCGGCGAGCGTCGCATCGCCCAGGCTTTCGGCGATTGCTCGCGCGACGTGCATCACGCGCAGGACGCGCGCGCCCTGCGTGCCCAGCTTGTTGTGATAGACGACCTTGGACAGCGACTCCACGCGCGAAGCCAGCGACTTCCTGCGGTCCTGGTCGAAGAAGAACTTGGCATCGGCAAGCCGCGGCCGCACGACGCGCTCGTTGCCGCCGATGACGGCGCTCGGATCGTCGGGCCGAATGTTGCTCACCACCAGGAACTTGTTGGTCAGCCGACCCGCGGCATCGAGCAGCGGGAAGTATTTCTGGTTGGCCTTCATCGTGAGGATGAGGCATTCCTGCGGCACGTCGAGGAATTCACGCTCGAACTCGCACACCAGCACGTTCGGCCGTTCGACCAGGGCCGTGACTTCGTCGAGCAGCGCGTCGTCGAGGATCGGCTGCGCATCGCCGCCCACCTTCAGGGCGGCCTCCGCGAGCTGCCGGGCGATCTCGAAGCGGCGCGCCTCGAAGCCGGCGATGACCGCGCCTTCCTCCGCGAGCTGGATCGCATAGCTGTTGGCGTCGCGCAGGACGATCGGATCGACCACGGCCTCGAAGCGATGGCCATGCGTCTCGCGCCCCGAGCGAAGCCCGAGCGCCTCCACCGGGACGACGGATTCGCCATGCAGCGCGACCAGGCCGTGCGCCGGCCGGACGAAGCTCACGCTGGACCATCCCGGCAGTTCGCAGCCGCTTTCCAGCTGGTAGCTCATGACCTTCGGAATCGGCAGCCGGGCGATCGCCTCGTGCAGCGCCTTCTGCAGGCCGTCGGCCAGCGTCGCGCCCCGGGCGATGCTGTCGAAGAAGAGCGCCTCCGCCTTGCCGTCCATCGCCCGCCGCAGGCCGGGGACCGCGTCGGCATCCGCGCCCAGGCCGGCAAGCCGCTTGAGCAGCGCGGGCGTTGCGTTGCCCGACGCGTCGAGCCCCACCGTCACGGGCATCAGCTTCTGCGACACCGCCTTGTCCGGCGCATGCGTGAGCACGTTGGTGAGATGCGCCGCGAGCCGGCGCGGAGATGCGTAGGCGGTCAGCACCGAGCCGGCGTCCGCCAGCCCCTGGCTGACCAGCTGGTCGCGCAGTACCGAGGCAAAGGCCTCGCCCAGCTTCCTGAGCACCTTGGGCGGGAGTTCCTCGACGAAGAGTTCGACGAGCAGGTTGTTCTTCGTGGTCATGGTTCAGGCCGCCTTCTTCGTGATCTGGGCGACCCATTCGCGCGGCGCCATCGGGAAGCCCAGGCGCTCGCGGCTGTCGTAGTAGCTCTGCGCGACGCTGCGCGCGAGATTGCGGATGCGGCCGATGTAGGCCGCGCGTTCGGTCACGCTGATCGCGCCGCGCGCATCCAGCAGGTTGAAGCTGTGCGCCGCCTTGAGCACCTGCTCGTAGGCGGGCAGCGCGAGCTTTTCCTCCATCAGATGCTTCGCCTGCCGCTCGTGCGCGGCGAAGGCGGTGAAGAGGAAGTCGGCGTCGCTGTGCTCGAAGTTGTAGGTCGACTGTTCGATCTCGTTCTGCTTGTAGACGTCGCCGTAGCTCAGGCCTTCGGTCCACTGCAGGTTGTAGACGTTGTCCACGCCCTGCAGGTACATCGCGAGGCGCTCCAGCCCGTAGGTGATCTCGCCGGTGATCGGGCGGCAGTCGATGCCGCCGACCTGCTGGAAGTAGGTGAACTGCGTGACCTCCATGCCGTTGAGCCAGACCTCCCAGCCGAGGCCCCATGCGCCCAGCGTGGGGTTCTCCCAGTCGTCCTCGACGAAGCGGATGTCGTTCCTGCGCAGATCGAAGCCCAGCGCCTCGAGCGAGCCGAGGTAGAGCTCGAGGATGTTGCTCGGCGCCGGCTTCAACACCACCTGGTACTGGTAGTAGTGCTGCAGGCGGTTCGGGTTCTCGCCGTAGCGCCCGTCCTTCGGCCGCCGGCTCGGCTGCACATAGGCGGCCTTCCAGGGCTCGGGGCCGATCGCGCGCAGGAAAGTCGCCGTGTGCGAGGTACCCGCTCCGACCTCCATGTCGTAAGGCTGCAGCAACGCGCAGCCCTGGGCGTCCCAGTAGGACTGAAGCTTGAGAATGATCTGTTGGAAAGTCAGCATGGTGGGCCCGGTGGCCGCGCGAGGGCGAAGCACCCACTGCGCGGCGGACCGGGCATTTTAAGAGCGAGTCTTCGCGTCCGAGCCCGCATTCGGCGGGCGCCGCGGCCGGACCGCCCCGAGGCCGCATGCGCCCGGCCCCATCTTGCAGCGCCCGGGCGACGGGCAAGCGATACCATCGCCGAGCGGCACTGCCGCCTGAACGATGAGCACCAGCGACACCATTTCCTCCGCGTCCGTCGCGGCGCAGCAGATGCCGGCTCCCAGCGGGCCGCTGTCTCGCGCGCGGCCGGGGCGCGAGCGCATCCTCGCGGCCATCCGCGCCGCGGCGATCGCCGAATTCAGCCTGCACGGCCTCAAGGGCGCGTCCACGCAAGCCATCGCGGCGCGCGCCGGGCTTACCAAGCCGCAGCTGCACTACTACATCCCGGGCAAGGAAGAGCTCTACGAAGAGTTGCTGATGCAGGTGCTCCACGACTGGAAGGTCGTGTTCTCCTTCGAGGAGCATGCCAACGACCCGGGCACGGTGCTGAGCGACTACATCCGCAAGAAGCTGGACCATGCCTTCGACAATCCGGAGATCTCGCGCATCTTCACGCGCGAGGTGCTGGACGGCGGCCGCAACCTCGAACGCTACTGGCCCAACGCCCGGGCATGGACGCAGAAGAAGGTCGACATCATCAACGGCTGGATCGCGCGCGGCCTGATGCGGCCCCTGGATGCGCGCCTACTGCTGATGCACATCTGGGCCATGACGCAGAGCTATGCGGACTACGCGCTGCAGACGCGGGTCATGCTCGGACTGCCGCCGGACGCGCCGATCGAGCGCGAGCCGATCGCGCGCGAACTCGTCGCCTTCGTGCTCGGCGGCTGCGGCATTCGCGGCGCCTGACGCCCCGGTTCAGGGGGGGCATGGCCGCTCACGTGGCCTGCCGCCTGCGCCCGCGCGGCTCCGCGGACGCCGAGGCCAGCAGATGGCGGACCAGCAGGCCGGCGGCGGGCGACAAGGTGTTCTCATCGCGAAAGCAGATCGCGAAGCGGCGCCGCGCCCAGGGGTCGGTCAGCGCGACCACTCGAAGGCCGAAGCTCCTTGCCACCGGCTCCACGATTTCGCGCGGAACGACCGCCAGCCCCAGGCCTGCGCGAACACAGCGGAGCGCGGCATCGAAGGTCGACACCACGGCGCGGTAGCTGATCGGCCGCCCGATGATGGCGGCGGCCCGCGCCAGCATGGTGTGGACGGCGGTGGATGCGGGCAATCCGACGTGGTCGTGGTCCAGCGTGTCCTCGAAGGCGCAGGATGTGTGGCGCGCGAGCGGATGCGAAGGATGCGCGACGATGGCGAGGCGGTCGCTGCGGTAGCTGCGTGTCTCGAGGCCTTCGAGGTCGGCCGCATCCCAGCACACGCCGACGGGCGCGAGTCCCTCCCGGATGCCGCGCACGACATCGCGGCTCAACGCCTCCTCGATGTCGATGCGGATGTCCCGGTGATCCGGCATCTGCAGGAAGGCGGCGATATCGTCCGGCAGGAATTCGGCGATCGACGAGACCGTGGCCAGCACGCGAACCTGGCCCTTGATGCCCTTGCCGTAGTCGGCCATGTCTCTGGCGACGCGGTCCGCGCCGGCCAGCATGCCGCGGGCGTGCTCGAGCAGGATCTCGCCGGCCGCGGTCGGCACGACGCCGCGACGCCGGCGCTCCACCAGCGCGTGGCCGACCACCGCTTCGAGCTGCGCGATGCGCTTGCTGATGGCCGAGGCCACGATGTGGTGCTGCTCGGCCGCACGTGCGATGTTGCGGGTCTCGCACACGGCGGCGAAGAGGCGCAGGCTGGTCAGATCGAGATCACGCATCGAGATCAGGCGGCGCGGCGCTTGCCGTTCCGCTTCGGAATCACAGACATGCCGGATTATTGCTTCTGCAATCGAATGGGAATGCCTAAAGTCCCGCCCAGGGCACAGACCACTGCGCCACGCATGAACAGGAGACTCACGTGACCCCCTATCCGGCGCATCTGCCTCGCACGGCAGTGATCCGCGAAGTCGGACTGCGCGACGGGCTGCAAAGCATCGCCGCCGTCCTGCCGACCGAACACAAGCGGGAATGGATCCGCGCGGCGCACGCGGCCGGCCAGCGCGAGATCGAGGTCGGCTCCTTTGTTCCGGCGCGGCTGCTGCCGCAACTGGCCGACACGGGTGAGCTGGTCAGGTTCGCGAAGTCGCTGCCGGGTCTCTTCGTGTCCGTGCTCGTGCCCAACCTGCGCGGCGCCGAGAGCGCGATCGCGAGCGAAGCCGACCTGATGATCGTGCCGCTCTCGGCCAGCCATGCGCACAGCCTGGCCAACCTGCGCAAGACGCCCGACGAAGTGGTGGCCGAGGTCGGCCGCATACGCGCGGCCCGCGATGCCGCAGGCGCACGGACCTTGATCGAAGGTGGCGTCGGCACCGCCTTCGGCTGCACGATCCAGGGCCGGGTCGACACGTCCGAAGTCCTTCGCCTGATGCAGGCCCTGCTGGATGCGGGCGCCGACCGCGTGAGCCTGGCCGACACGGTCGGCTATGCCGATCCCGCGATGGTGAGCGCGTTGTTCGAGGATGCCACCCGCATCGCCGGCGACCGCCTGTGGTGCGGCCACTTCCACGACACCCGTGGCCTGGGTCTGGCCAATGTGTATGCGGCAATGGAAGTCGGCGTGCATCGCTTCGATGCGTGCCTGGCCGGCATCGGCGGCTGCCCGCATGCGCCGGGCGCAAGCGGCAATGTGTCGACCGAGGACCTGGCGTACATGCTCGGCAGCATGGGCATTCGCACCGGCATCGACATCGACCGGCTGCTGGCCCTTCGGCAGCGGGTCGCCGGCTGGCTGTCGGGCGAGGCCCTGCACGGTGCCTTGTGGCAGGCCGGCCTGCCCAGGACCTATGTACGCGAGGCAGAAGCCGCACCGGCCTGAACACGGCGAGGCGACGGATCCGCATCGGCCAGCCGAAGCAGGCGGCAGCGGCGGCAAGCCCGTCGCCCGGCCGGAGCGGACCGGCGTCCCTTCCCACTCATCGAAAGAACATGCTGACCCCTTCCTCCTCCGATCTCCCGCTCGCCGGCGTCCGCGTCATTGAATTCACCCACATGGTGATGGGCCCGACTTGCGGGATGATCCTCGCCGACCTCGGCGCCGAGGTCATCAAGATCGAGCCGCCCGGCGGCGACAAGACGCGCAATCTGCCTGGGCTGGGCATCGGCTTCTTCCGCTCGTTCAACCGCAACAAGAAGAGCGTGGTGCTCGACATCACGACCGACGAAGGCCGCGCCACGGCGGTCGAGCTGATCGGCGATTGCGATGTCGTCCTCGAGAACTTCCGCCCCGGGCTGATGAAGAAGCTGGGCCTGGACTACGACAGCCTGGCCGCCAGATACCCGCGGCTGATCTATGTCACGCACAAGGGCTTCCTGCCCGGCCCCTACGAGCACCGCCTGGCGCTGGACGAGGTGGTGCAGATGATGGGCGGGCTCTCCTACATGACCGGGCCGGTCGGCCGCCCGTTGCGCGCGGGCACTTCCGTCAACGACATCATGGGCGGGATGTTCGGCGCGATCGGCGTGCTCGCCGCACTGCGCGAACTCGAACGCACCGGCCGTGGCCAGGAAATTCAGAGCGCACTGTTCGAGAACTGCGTGTTCCTGAGCGCGCAACACATGCAGCAATTCCTGATGACCGGGGAGCCGCCGCCGCCCATGCCTTCGCGCGTCTCGGCCTGGAGCGTCTATGACGTGTTCACGCTCGACGAGGGCGAGCAGTTGTTCATCGGGGCGGTGAGCGACAAGCAGTTCGCCACGCTGTGCCACGTGCTCGAACGGCCGGACCTGCTGAAGCATCCGGACTTCGGCGACAACGCCTCGCGCGTCGCGGTGCGGCCCGAGCTGCTCGCCACCCTCGGCGAGATCCTGCGGCAGCACCGGATCGACGAACTCACACCCAGGCTGGAAGCCGCCGGCATCCCCTACGCGCCGATCATGCGGCCCGAACAACTGGTGGAGGATCCGCACCTGAAAGCCAGTGGCGGCCTCGCGCCGATGACCACCGACGACGGCAGCGTGACCGACGTGGTCCTGCTGCCCCTGCTCATGGGCGGCCGTCGGCCCGGCGTGCGCTCGCCGCTGCCGAAGGCCGGCGAGCACAACGAGGAAGTGCTCTCTCGGCTCGGGACGAGGCGGCAGCCGGCCTGAGCCCGGACCGCACCGAAGCGCAATCCCATCGACACATTCAAAAAGGAGACACCATGACCATTTCAATCTCGCGCCGCGCCGTGCTCGGGTTCGGCGCCTCCGCGCTGGCCTCCGCTGCCCTGCCCGTGCTGGCCCAGGGCAGCGACAAGCCGGTGCGCATCATCCTGCCGATCAGTGCCGGTTCGGGCGTCGATGTGATCGCGCGCGCGGCCTCGCCGGCGCTCGGCAGGTCCTTCGGCCAGCCGGTCGTGATCGAGAACCTGCCGGGCGCCGGCGGCATCACCGGCGCTTCGGTGCTGGCGAAGGCCGCGCCGGACGGATCGACACTGGGCATGGTTTCGAACAACCACGTGATCAATCCGGCTGTCTACAGGAAGATGCCCTTCGACGCGATCAGCGACTTCACGCCGGTCAGCGTGATCGGCGCGACGCCGCTGGTGCTGGTCGCCACCAGGAACCTGCCGGCGCGGAATGTGGCCGAACTGGTGGCGCTGCTCAAGGCCAAGCCGGAGGACTACAACTACGCGTCCTCGGGCAACGGGACCATCATCCACCTCGCGGGCGAGATGTTCATCGACCAGGCCGGCGTCAAGGCTCGCCATATTCCGTACAAGGGCACCGGCCCCATGGTGACCGACCTGATCGCGGGTCAGGTGCACTTCGGCGTGGTCGCGCTGCCTGCGATCCAGCAGCACATCAAGAGCGGCGCCGTGCGCGCGATCGGCCTGTGCGGCGCCACGCGCTCGCCGGCGGCGCCCGAGCTGCCCACCATCGCCGAGCAGGGATTGCCCGGGTACGACGTCGAAGGCTGGTTCGCGGTCATCGGGCCGGCCAGGATGCCGGGCGCCGAGGTCCAGCGCGTCCACGACGCTTTCTTCAAGGCCTTCTCAAGCCCGGAAGTGCAGGATGCGATGGCCAGGCAGGGCAATGTGATCAAGCCCGGCTCGCCCGACGAGGCCACCAGGTTCTTCCGCAGCGAAGCCGCGCGCTATGCGGTGCTGGCGAAGAAGGCGAACGTGATGCTGGATTGAGGGCGCGCATCTCATCAGCCACGCGTCAGGCACGACATCGGTCCGGCGATCCGGTGATCGGACGCCCCGCGACGATTCACCCCTCCGAACGCCGGACGCCGAGCTTGCGCAGCAGGCGATGGAAGTTGCTGCGGTCCATTCCCGCCTCCCTGGCGGCATCGCTGAGCTTGCCGCCATGGCGATCCACGCAGGCCTGCAGCCAGTCGCGCTGGAAGGCCTGCGTCGCTTCCCGAAGCGTCGCGCCTGTTGCCGACAGAGGGGCGGGTCCTCCCGCGACGGGATCGGATGACGCGCCCGCACCCACGTGGGGAGATAGCGATGCCTGCGCATCGAGCAGCAGATGCCGCGGCTCGATGGCCACCCATCGCGTGCCGTGCCCGTGCTCACTGAAAGCCCGCAGCGCGGCACGGCTGATCACATGCTCGAGCTCCCGCACATTGCCGGGCCAGCCATGCGCCAGGAGCGTGGCCTTCGATGCGGGAGACAGCCGCAGATTGCGCGCGCCCAGCCGATGCTGGTTCTCCTCCAGGAATCCCCCGGCGAGCGCGATCACATCGCGTCCGCGCTTTCGCAGCGGCGGCACGACCAGCGGGTAGACCGACAGCCGGTGGTACAGGTCGGCGCGAAACCGGCCCTGCGCGATGGCGGCGGGAAGGTCGCGGTTCGTCGCGGCGATGACCCGGACGTCCACCTTCAGGCTGCGGTCGCTGCCGGGACGCTGCAACTCGCCGCTCTGAAGAACGCGAAGCAGCTTGGCTTGCGCCGGCAACGGCAACTCGCCCACCTCGTCGAGAAACAGCGTTCCGCCATCGGCGAGCTCGAACTTGCCGGCCCGGTCCTGGATGGCGCCGGTGAACGCGCCCTTCTTGTGGCCGAACAGTTCGCTGTCGATCAGCGCCTCGGGCAGGGCCGCGCAATTGATCCGGACCAGGGGCTGGTCACGGCGATGCGAGTGCGCATGCAGGCGCTGGGCGACCAATTCCTTTCCGACGCCGGTTTCGCCCAACAGCAGCACCGTGAGGTCGGAGGCGGCCACCGTGTCCACTTCCTTGCGCAATTGCTGCATGGCGGCGCCGGCCCCGAGCAGTTCGCGCGCCGCGACCCGGCTCGATTGCCAGGCCTGGGCCACGGCCTGCTCGCGCGCGGCTTGATCCGCCATTTCACGAATCGTCTGCACGGCCTCGATGCCGGACTCGACCAGCCGGACCAGAGCTTCCATCTGGGTGGGCCCCACCGTGTCGAAAGCCGAGGGCGACAGCGCGTCCAAAGTCAGCAGGCCCCACAGGCTGCCGCGGCAGTGAAGCGGCGCGCCCATGCAGTCGTGGACCGGGAGGATCTCCGGCTGGCCGGCGACCAGGCCGTCGTACGGATCCGGCAGGTCGCAGCCTTGGGGAAAGCGCAGGCCACTGCGGCTGTCGAGCAGACGCGCGAGACGCGGGTGAGCCGCCACGGAGAAGCGCCGCCCGAGCGTCTCGTCGCTCAGGCCATCGACCGCGACGGGCGTCAGCACGCCGGCTTCCAGCCGCAAGAGGGCCGCGGCATCGCATCGGACCATGTCGCGGGCGGCGGTCAGGAGCGCCTGGTAGCGAGCGCTCTCGGTTGCCAGGTCAGGCACCTTCGTTGTGGTCAATTCGACACCATCAGTGGTCATGAGGACAACCTCATTTTGTTGTGATTTTGACCTGCAGGAGAAAAACTCTCGCCAATTCAAGGGTTTACACGCATCCCAGGATTGGCATGCTTCATGAGTAGAGAAGGTCGTTCTTCAACTCCACGCGCATTTGCCCGGATCCTCATGTTCGCCCCGCAGACCATTTCCCTCATCAAGGCCACCGTCCCCGTTCTTCAAGAGCATGGCGAAGCGATCACCAGCCACTTCTACAAGCTGATGTTCAACAACCACCCGGAGGTGAAGGCGTTCTTCAATGAAGCCCATCAGGCGAGCGGCACGCAGGCGCGCGCGCTGGCCGCGGCGGTACTGGCCTACGCGGCCCACATCGACCGCCTGGACGAGATCGCCGGCGCGCTGCCCCGGATCATCCAGAAGCATGCCGCGCTCGGCGTCCTGCCGGAACACTATCCCATCGTGGGAAGCTGCCTGCTGCGCGCCATCAAGGAAGTGCTGGGCGACGCGGCGACCGACGACATCATTGCCGCCTGGGGAGAGGCCTACCAGGCCCTGGCCGAAATTCTCATTGCGGCCGAGGAGCAGGTGTACCAGGCGAACGAGCAGCAAGCGGGCGGCTGGCGCGGCGAGCGCAGCTTCCGCGTCGCCCGCCGCGAGGCCGAGAGCGAGCTCATCACCTCCTTCTACCTGGAGCCGGTGGACGGCGGCCCGCTGCTGGCCTTTACGCCAGGCCAGTACCTCACCCTCGTGCTCGACATCGACGGCGAGCCGATGCGTCGCAACTACTCCCTGTCCGACGCACCGGGCAAGCCCTGGTATCGCATCAGCGTCAAGCGCGAGTCCGGAGGACGGGTCTCGAACTGGCTGCATGAGCATGCCGGCGTCGGCACCGAGCTGCGCGTGCAGGCACCGTGCGGCGACTTCGTGCTGGAGCAGGCAGACGCCGCCACCGGGCGCCCGCTGGTCCTCGTCACCGGCGGGGTCGGCATCACGCCGGCCATGAGCATGCTGGAAGCCGTGGCGCACACCGGCCGGCAGATCCGCTTCATCCATGCCGCCCGCCACGGCGGGGCCCACGCCTTCCGGGCCCGGGTCGACGCGCTCGCCGCCCAGCATGACAACGTCAAGCCGCTCTACATCTACAACGAGCCGCGCTCGTCGGACAAGCCGCATGCGACCGGACTCGTGACGAAGGAGCTCCTGGCGCAGGCCCTGCCCGAAGACCGTGATGTGGATCTGTACTTCCTGGGGCCGAAGCCTTTCATGCAGTCGGTCTATGCGAGCGGCCTGGCACTGGGCGTGCCGGCGCAGCAGTTGCGCTACGAGTTCTTCGGGCCGCTGGAAGAGCTCAAGGCGGCCTGAGCCGCATGTCCGGGCCGCCGGCCGGGGATCAGCTCGCCCCGCCCAGCGGCACGCTGGCTTCCTTCAGCACACGCAGCACGAAGTGCGACTGGCTGTGCCGGATGCCGGGGATCTTGTAGATCTTCTCGCGCAGCAGTCGCTCGTAGTCACGCGTATCGCGCACGGCAATGCGTATGTAGTAGTCGTAGTCGCCCGAGACCAGGTAGGCCTCCTGGATCTCGGGGATGGTCGCGAGCGTGCGGCCGAATTCGTAAAGCGTCTCGTCGCTGTGGCTCTCGAGCGTGACCTGCACGATCACCGAGTCGCGGTAGCCCAGGCTGACGGGATCGATGTCGATGGTGTAGCGCCTGATGACGCCCTCGGCCTCCAGACGCTTGATCCGGCTCCAGCAACTGGTGGCCGACAGGCCGACCTCCGCGCCGATCTCCTGCAGGGTGCGTCGCGAGTCCTTTTGCAGGATGCGCAGGATGGCCATGTCGATCCTGTCAAAATAATCTTCTGAGGATTTCCTGTTTTCCCTAATCATTTTTAACATTTAACGCAGTATTGGCGAAATTGTGAAGCACTTTCTCCCGATGGACCGGAAGAATTGAGGCATGAATTTCGCTGCCCCCGTTCTCGACATGCCCGTCGATCGCCGTCGCTCCGACGAGTCCACCCCCGTGCGCAATGGCGCCCAGGCCCTGCTCGACACCCTCATCGACTGTGGCGTGGACACCTTGTTCGGCTATCCCGGCGGCGCGGCGTTGCCGCTCTACGATGCGCTGCACGGCGAGCCGCGCCTGCGCCATGTGCTGGTTCGGCACGAGCAGGCGGCGGTGCACGCGGCCGAGGGCTATGCCCGCAGCACCGGCCGCGTCGGCGTGGTGCTGGTGACTTCGGGGCCGGGGGTGGGCAACACCATCACCGGCCTGCTCGACGCCATGAGCGACTCGATCCCCGTGCTGTGCATCAGCGGCCAGGTGGCCACGGCCGTGATCGGCACCAATGCGTTCCAGGAAAGCGATGCGCTGGGCATGTCGCGGCCCGTGACCAAGTGGAACTTCCAGCCGCGCGCGGCCGACGAGATTCCAGCCGCGGTGCGGCGCGCGCTGTCCATCGCGGCCACGGGGCGCCCCGGCCCGGTGCTGCTCGACGTGCCGAAGGACGTGCAGCTCGAGCGCGTGTCGGGCGCCGCGCCCACCCGCCCGATGCAACGCGAGCGCCGCCCCCTCGGCCCGTTGCCGCGCGGCAGCCTGCAGCGCGCGGCCGACCTTCTCTCCACGGCACGCCGGCCGGTGCTCTACGGTGGCGGCGGGCTCGTCAACGCCGGTCCGGCTGCCTGCGAAGCCTTCACGCAGCTGGTGCGACGCCTCGACGCGCCCTGCACACTGACGCTGATGGGTCTGGGCGCCTTCCCGGCCTCCGACCGGCGCTTCATCGGCATGCTCGGCATGCACGGCACGCTCGAAGCCAATCTGGCGATGCATGACGCCGACCTCGTGATGTGCGTCGGCGCCCGATTCGACGATCGGGTCACCGGCAAGCTCGACGAGTTCTGCCCCAACGCGCAGAAGATCCACGTCGACATCGACCCCGCCAGCATCAACAAGGTGGTCAAGGTCGACGTGCCGATCGTGGGCGACTGTGGCGAGGTGCTGGCGGCGCTGCTCGCCCTGCCCGATCTGCAGCGGCTCGCACCCGGCCGCCTCGGGCCCTGGTGGCAGCGCATCGCGCGCTGGCAGGCTCAGCGCTGCCTCGATTTCGAGCCGCGCGACGAAGCCATCCTGCCGCAGCAGCTCATGGCGACATTGCAGCAGCAGCTCGAGGGGCGCGATGCGATCGTCTCCACCGATGTCGGCCAGCATCAGATGTGGGCCTCGCAGTACCTGCGCTTCGATCGGCCCGGGCGCTGGCTCACCTCGGGCGGTGCGGGCACCATGGGCTATGGCCTGCCGGCCGCAATCGGCGCGCAGATCGCCCACCCCGGGGCGCTCACCGTGTGCGTGAGCGGCGACGCCTCGGTCCTGATGAACATCCAGGAGCTCTCGACCGCGGTACAGCACGGTGCGCCGGTGAAGCTGGTGCTGTCGAACAACGGCTACATGGGCATGGTGCGCCAGTGGCAGGAGCTCAATCATGGCAACCGGCTGAGCCACAGCTGGAATGCGGCGCTGCCCGATTTCGTCGCGCTGGCGCGCGCCTTCGGCTGGGGCGCGCGGCGTGTCGCCGACCCCGCCGAACTGCCGCAGGCACTGGCCGAATGCCTGGCCTCCGATGGCCCGTTCTTCCTCGATGTGCAGGTGGCCGCCGCGGAGAACTGTTTTCCCATGATTCCCTCCGGCCAGGGCCACCACCGCGTGATGCTGGCCAAGGACCACTGGTACGAGGAGGAGTGAAAAAACAGACGGAAGCCCCCGCCAGCATCTGATTTAATTCGCCCGATTCGCGTCCTGCCGCCTACCCGCGGCATGGCGCACGCGAGCAACGCCGCTTACCCGCGGCCGCGCACGCACCCCAAGAGAGTCCTACCGGAGTCCCGACATGCTCACCCACGATCTCGCCAGCGTTTCGCTGGACGACAAGTACACGGCCACGTCCGGCCGCATCTACCTCAGCGGCATCCAGGCGCTTGTACGCCTGATGCTCGTGCAACGCTGGCGCGACCAGTCCGCCGGACTGAACACGGCGGGCTTCGTTTCAGGCTATCGCGGCTCGCCGCTGGGCGGCCTGGACGAAGCGTTGTGGAAGGCGCGGGCGCAGCTCGAAACCCATGCGGTGAAGTTCCTGCCGGGCGTCAACGAAGAACTCGCCGCCACGGCGGTCTGGGGCACGCAGCAGGTGCACCTGACGGGCGAAAGCACCGTCGACGGCGTCTTCGCCATGTGGTACGGCAAGGCGCCCGGCGTGGACCGCTGCGGCGATGTCTTCAAGCACATGAGCCATGCCGGCACCTCGCCGCACGGGGGCATCCTGCTGGTCGCCGGCGATGACCATGGCGCGTACTCGTCCACGCTGCCCAACCAGAGCGACCATCTGTTCGCGGCCTCGATGATCCCGATGCTCTATCCGCAGAGCGTGGAGGAATACATCGAACTCGGCCTGCACGGTTTCGCGATGTCCCGCTTCGCGGGTCTGCCGGTGGGCTTCAAGGCCTTGGCCGACACGGTCGAGTCCTCGGGCTCGATCCCCGCGGATGCGATGGACGTGCAGACGCTCCTGCCCGACGACTTCGTCTTTCCCGAGGGCGGCGTCCACGCGCGGCTGTCGACCGACACGCTGGGCGTGCAGGCGCGCAAGCAGGAGGCGCTGATGCAGGACTACAAGATCTACGCCGCCATCGCCTATGCGCGCGCCAACCGCCTCAACCGCGTGACCATCGATTCGCCGAAGGCGAGGCTGGGCATCGTGGCCTCGGGCAAGTCCTACCGCGATGTGCTCGAAGCCCTCGAGGAACTCGGCATCGACGCCGAAGAAGCCGGCCGCATCGGCATCCGGCTCTTCAAGGTCGCGATGCCCTGGCCGCTGGAGCCGGACTCGATCCGCGAGTTCGCCGACGGGCTGGAGGAGATCCTGGTGGTGGAAGAAAAGCGCCAGATCGTCGAATACCAGCTCAAGGAGCATCTCTACAACTGGCGCGAGGACGTCCGGCCGCGCGTCATCGGCAAGTTCGACGAGCAGGGCGAATGGGTGCATCCACGCGGGCGCTGGCTGCTGCCCGCGACGGCCGACTTCTCCGTGGCGCAGATCGCGCGCGTGATCGCCGGCCGCGTGGCCCGCTTCCACACCAGCGACCGCATCCGCATGCGTCTGGCCATCCTCGACGCCAAGGACGTGGTGCTCGGCAAGGCAGTCGCAACACCCGCAAGGCCGGCCTGGTACTGCTCGGGCTGCCCGCACAACAGCTCGACCAAGGTGCCTGAAGGCAGCCTCGCGCTCGCGGGCATCGGCTGCCACGTCATGGCGACCGCCATCTATCCGGCACACAACAAGACGACGACGCACATGGGCGGCGAAGGCGCGCCCTGGCTGGGGCAGTCCTGGTTCTCCCGGCGCAGGCACGTGTTCGCGAACCTGGGCGACGGCACCTACTACCACTCGGGGTCGATGGCCGTCCGCGCGGCCGTGGCCGCCGGCGTCAACATCACCTACAAGATCCTCTACAACGACGCGGTCGCGATGACCGGCGGCCAGCCGGTGGACGGGCCGATCAGCGTGCCACGCATCGCCCAGCAGATGGCGGCCGAGGGCGTGCAACGCATCGCGCTGGTGGCCGAGGACCCGGCACGCTGGGCCGACCGCGGCGCGCTGCCCGCCGACAGCGGCGGCCTGCGGCTCACAGTGCACCATCGCGACGACATGGATGCCGTGCAGCGCGAACTGCGCGAATTCCAGGGCGTGTCGGTGCTGATCTACGACCAGGTCTGCGCAGCCGAGAAGCGCCGCCGGCGCAAGAAGGGTGAGTTCCCGCCAGCGGCGCGGCGCGTCTTCATCAACGACGCGGTCTGCGAAGGCTGCGGCGACTGCGGCGAGCAGTCGAACTGCACGGCGCTGCTGCCTCAGCCGACCGACTACGGCCTCAAGCGCCGCGTCGACCAGAGCGCATGCAACGCCGATGAATCGTGCATCAAGGGCTTCTGCCCGAGCTTCGTGACGGTCGAGGGCGTGACGCCGCGCCGCCATGCGCCGGTCGCCGCGAAGTCCCAGGCCATGGCCGACCTGCCCGAGCCGGCGCAGCTCGAACTGGAGGGCATGCACAACATTCTCATCACCGGCATCGGCGGCACCGGCGTCATCACCATCGGCGCCCTGATCGGCATGGCAGCGCACCTGGAGGGCAAGGGCGTGAGCGTGCTGGACATGACCGGCATGTCGCAGAAGAACGGCTCGGTCACCTCGCATGTGCGGATCGCGCGCGACGCGACGCTGCTGCGGGCGCAGCGGATCCCCACGGGCGAGGCCGACCTGATTCTCGGCTGCGACATGCTCACCGCCGGCGCGCCCGACGCCATCGCGCGCATGCGGCCCGGCCGCACCTATGCCCTGGTCAACACCTTCGAGCAGCCGACGGGCCACTTCGCGCAGCAACCGGACTGGGTCTTTCCGGCCGAACAGGTGCGTTCGCTGATCGAAGAATCGGTGGAAGGCCAGGCCGACTTCCTCGACGCCACGCAGCTCGCCACCCGCCTCATGGGCGATGCCATCGCGGCCAACCTGTTCCTGCTGGGTTTCGCCTTCCAGAAGGGCCATGTGCCGCTATCGGCGGCGGCCCTGGACAAGGCGATCGAGATCAACGGCGTGGCGGTCAAGGCCAATCAGGCCGCCTTCCGCTGGGGGCGCCAGGCGGCGCTCGATCTGTCGGCGGTCCTGCGCGAAGCGTCCCCACGGCAGACCATCACCGTTCAGCGCAAGCCCACGCTGGACGCGATGGTGTCCGACCGCATCGCCTTCCTCACGGCCTACCACGATGCCGCCTACGCCCATCGCTATGCGCAACTGGTCGAACGCGTGCGCGCCGTCGAAGGGCGCGACCGCGGCACGCTCCTGCTGACCCAGGCGGTCGCCGCCAACCTCTTCAAGCTCATGGCCTACAAGGACGAGTACGAGGTGGCGCGCCTCTACACCAACGGCCGATTCCGCGACACGCTCGCGCAGCAGTTCGAGGGCAAGCCGGTGCTGCGTTTCCACCTGGCGCCGCCGATCCTGGGCCGGCGCGACGCCGAAGGCCGGCCGGTCAAGACGAGCTTCGGCCCGTGGATGGAGCACGCCTTGCGCATGCTCGCCAGGTTCCGCCGCCTGCGTGGCACGCCTTTCGACCCCTTCGGACGCTCCTGGGAGCGCCGCATGGAGCGGCAGCTCATCGAGGATTACCGCCGGTCGATCGAGGACCTGGTCGAGCGCTGGAGCGACATCGACTTCGACGCCGCCCTCGCGCTGGCCCGGCTTCCGGAGCAGATTCGCGGCTACGGCCATGTGAAGCAGGAGAGCATGGTCGCGGCCCGCGTGCGCTGGCAGGCGCTGGAACAGCAGCTCGCGTCGCGCCGGCCGGTCGCCATGGCCGCGTGATTGCAAGGCCCTGTCGAGCCGGCGGGTGGGGCGGGCATCGGCCCGCGCCATGCCGCGCGCCATCCTGGTGCATTGAGCATGGCACATCGCTTGCTTAATTTGACCACTCACTCTGATTAAGCGGTCAAACACACCATGCGAGTGCTCGTCGTCTACTGCCATCCGGTTGAAACCAGCTTTCATGCGGCCCTGCACCAGGAGGTGGTCCGCAACCTGCGCGCGGCGGGGCATGAGGTCGACGACTGCGATCTCTATGCGGAGGGCTTCGATCCGGTGCTCTCGCGCGAAGAGCGGCTCGGCTATCACGAGGTGCCGAGCAATCAGTTGCCCCTGAAGCCCTATGTGGAGCGCCTGCAGTGGGCCGAAGCGATCGTGTTCTGCTTCCCGACCTGGTGCTTCGGCCTGCCGGCGATGCTCAAGGGCTACTTCGACCGGCTCTTCATGCCGGGCGTCGCCTTCGACATCAGCGATCCGAAGAACGTGAAGCCGATGCTGACGCACATCAAGCGCATCTCGGCGGTCGTCACCTATGGCCGGCCGCGCTGGGTGGCCTGGTACATGGGCGATCCGCCGCGCAGGATCGTCACCCGCTACATGCGACGGCTCACAGGGGCGCAGGCCCGGGTCGACTACCACGCGCACTACCACATGAATGTTGCAACGGAGCCGCAGCTCAAGCGATTCCTGCAACGCGTCGGCCGCGCCATGGCACGCTTCGCCTGATCGCGGCCGGCACTCCTTCCAACAACTCGCGACGCACGCACAGGAGCTCACGATGCTGCACGGCTATATCCCGCCCCACCGGTTTCTCCCTTACCTCAGCTGGACCGAAATCGACGCTCTGCCCGATCGCGAGAACACGGTCATCGTGCTGCCCTGCGGTGCGATCGAGCAGCACGGTCCGCACCTGCCCTGCTCGGTGGACAGCGTGATCGCCTCCGGCGTCATGGGCAAGGCGCTCGAACGCCTCCCGCCGGAGGTGCGCGCCTTCGCACTGCCGACCATCACCTACGGCAAGTCGGAAGAGCATCTGCACTTCCCCGGCACCATGACATTGACCGGGACCACGCTGCTGTCGACCGTGACCGAGATCGGCGAGTCGGTCTATCGCGCGGGCTTTCGCAAGCTGCTCTTCGCCAACGGCCACGGCGGCCAGCCCCAGGTGCTGGAGATGGCCGCGCGCGAACTGCGCCTGCGCCATGGCGACTTCGTCGTCGTGCCGCACGGCGTGTCGCGGCTGCCCAATGCATCGAGCAAGCAGATCAGCGAGCAGGAGAAGCGCCTCGCCATGCATGCCGGGCATTCGGAAACCGCCCTGATGCTCGCGCTGGCGCCCGACACGGTGCACATGGAGCGTGCGGCCGCCAATTTCCCGCCGCCGTTCCCCATCAAGCTCCTGTCGGGCGATGGCCGCCCGGCCTGCGCCTGGACGGCGCGCGATTTCGGACCGAGCGGCGTGATCGGCGATCCGACCAGCGCGACGCGCGAACAGGGCGAGGAAATCCTGGACACGCTGTCCGCGAACTGGGCCCAGGCCCTGACCGAGCTGCATGCCTTGCGCTGGGTCGTGCGCGAGGAAACGACGTGGGCCCGCGGCCACGAGCAGGGCTTCATCCAGTCCTCGTCGCAGCGCGAGGCCAAGCCTTCCCTCTGAGGCGCGGTCCTTGCATCGACCGGCCTCCCTTCTTTTCTTCAACTGCTGTCACAGAAAGGATCTCTCCATGCGCCAACTTCGTCTTCGCTCCCTGCACCGGCTCGCCGGGACGGCTGCGCTCGCACTCGCCGCCGCGGCGCCCGCCCTCGCCCAGGACAAGTTCACCTACATGACCAACTGGTATGCACAGGCCGAGCATGGCGGCTTCTACCAGGCCGTGGCCCAGGGCATCTACAAGAAGTACGGGCTCGACGTGACCATCAAGATGGGTGGACCGCAGGTCAACATCATCCAGATGATGGCCGCGGGCCAGGCCGATTGCGTCATGGGATCGAGCGACATCCAGATGATGCAGGTGCGCGAGGGCGGCGTGCCGGTGGTCAACGTCGCGGCCTTCTTCCAGAAGGACCCGCAGGTGCTGATCGCGCACGACGATGTGAAGAAGTTCGAGGACCTCAAGGGCAAGACGCTCCTGATCGGCGCGCAGGCCAGCCGGGGCTACTGGCCATGGCTGAAAGCCAAGTTCGGCTTCACCGATGAACAGACGCGGCCGTACACCTTCAACATCCAGCCCTTCGTGGCCGACAAGAACACGGCGCAGCAGGGCTATCTGACCTCGGAGCCCTATGCCATCCAGAAGGCCGGCGTGAAGGCCACGGTGCTGATGTTCAGCGACCACGGCTTTCCGTCCTACGCAACCACCGTGTCCTGCATGGACAAGACGGTGAAGGATCGCAGCAAGCAGGTGGCCGCCTTCGTCAAGGCTTCGGCCGAGGGCTGGAAGAGCTACCTCGCCGATCCGGCGCCCGCAAATGCGCTGATCAAGAAGGACAACCCGAACATGACGGACGACCAGCTTGCCTACAGCGTCGCCAAGCTCAAGGAGATGGGCATGATCACCGGCGGCGATGCGGCGACGCAGGGCATCGGCGTGATCACCGATGCGCGCGCCAAGGCGAGCTATGACTTCCTGGTCTCGGCCAAGCTGCTCGATCCGTCCAAGGTCGAGCTCGCAAAGACCTACACGACCGAATTCGTGAAGGACGCGAAGGTCCTGCCCTGAAACACCGGAGGCTCCGGCCTCCCTTCGAAAGGCTTTTTCATGAATCCATCCGGACACGGCGCAGCGGCGTCATCCTCCCCCACCCATGATCCATCGGCGCCGGCGGTCGAGATCCTGTCGGCGGAGAAGACCTATCCCAACGGCACGCAGGCGCTGTTGCCGGTGGACCTGTCGATCGCGGAAGGCGAGTTCGTCACGCTGCTCGGCCCCTCGGGCTGCGGCAAGAGCACCCTGCTCAAGATGATCGCCGGCATGCTGGAACCCAGCGACGGCCGCCTGCTGCTGTGGCGCCGGCCGGTGCATCAGATCGACGAGAGCGGCCGTCGCATGGCCTTCGTCTTCCAGTCGCCGACCTTGATGCCCTGGGCCAGCGTGCGGACCAACGTGCGTCTGCCGCTCGACCTCGCGGGCGTCCCCCGCAAGACGGCCGAGGAGCGCGTGAGTGAAGCGCTCGAACTCGTGGGGCTGGACCAGTTCGCATCGGCGCTGCCGCGCGCGCTGTCCGGCGGCATGCAGATGCGGGTCTCGATCGCACGCGGGCTGGTCACGCAGCCCGACCTGCTGCTGATGGACGAGCCCTTCGGTGCACTGGACGAGATCACGCGCCACAAGCTGGACGCCGAACTGCTCGATCTCTGGCGCAAGAAGAAGCTCACCGTGATCTTCGTGACCCACTCGATTCACGAGGCGGTGTTCCTGTCCAGCCGCGTGGTCATGATGGCGGCTCGGCCCGGGCGGGTGGTGGAGCAGTTCCGTATCGAGGAACCTTATCCGCGGACGGCGGACTTCATGGTGTCGCCACAGTTCAGCCGCTATGCAAAGCAGTTGCAGGACAGCCTGCTGCGGGCGAGCAGCCCGGAGGAGATGGCCGTATGAGCGCAATGGCTCCGACCGCCGCTTCGGCGAATGCGAACTCCCGCACCCTGACGAGCGCTCCGGCGCCGGCCGTCAATATTCGGCCGGTCCCTCGTGCGCCCAAGGCACGCACGACGGCGCCGGTCCCGCTGTTGAAGCAGCCCCGTGTCCAGCGGGTCATGTATCCCCTGCTGGTAGGTGTCGTGCTGGTCGCACTGTGGCAAGGCCTGGTCGAGGCCATGGACCTGCCGCCCTACCTGGTGCCATCGCCGCTCCTGATGGTGAAGACCTTGGTCGCCGACTGGAACGCGCTCGGCACGGCGCTCCTCGTGACGCTGAAGATCACCACACTGTCCTTCGTGCTCGCCACCGTGGTGGGTGTGCTGATCTCGTTCCTCTTCGTGCAGAGCAAGCGCATCGAAACGGCGCTCTTTCCCTATGCGGTGCTGTTGCAGGTGACGCCGATCGTCGCCGTCGCGCCGCTGATCATCATCTGGGTCAAGGACCCGACCGCCGCGATGGTCGTGTGCGCCTCGCTGGTGGCGCTCTTTCCGATCATCAGCAACACCACGCTGGGCCTTCGCAGCGTCGATCCGGATCTGCAAAGCTACTTCAAGCTCAACCGCGCGACGCGCTGGCAGCAACTGGTGCGCTTGCGCGTTCCGAGCGCCCTGCCCTATTTCTTCGGCGGCCTGCGCATCTCCAGCGGGCTGTCTCTGATCGGCGCGGTGGTGGCGGAGTTCGTCGCAGGAACCGGCGGCTCGCGCGCGGGTCTGGCCTACCAGATCCTGCAGTCGGGCTTCCAGCTCAACATCCCGCGCATGTTCGCGGCACTGCTGCTCATCTCGCTGACAGGCGTCGCGCTGTTCGTGCTGATGGCCTGGCTCACCAAGCTCGCGCTCGGCTCCTGGCACGCGAGCGAACTCTCTCAGGACTGACATCATGAATGCCCCCGCCTCGGCGATCGAGCGCCTGCATCTCGAACTGCCCGAACTCGACTGGATCACGGACCTCGGCCGCATTGCCCGCCTGTCGCAGGATTTCGCATGGTTCAGCCCGGTACTGCACCGGCAGCTGAAGGACAAGCGTGCCGAGGCCGTGGTGCGGCCGCGCACCGAAGACGAAATCCGGGCCGTGGTCGGCGCCTGCGCCCGCCTGGGCGTGCCGATCACGATCCGCGGCAGCGGGACCGGCAACTACGGCCAGACCACGCCGCTCGCCGGCGGGCTGGTGCTCGACATGAGCGGCTACAACGCCTGCCAGTGGGTACGTCCGGGCGTCGCACGCGCGCAGTCCGGCATCCGGCTCGGCGATCTGGAGAAACAGGCTCGGCTTTCGGGCCAGGAACTGCGCTGCGTGCCCTCGACCTTCCGCAGCGCGACCCTGGGCGGTCTGTTCGGCGGCGGCTTCGGCGGCGTGGGCTCGATCAACTACGGGCCGCTCGGTGCACCCGGCAATGTTCTCGGGCTGCGCGCGATGACCATCGAGCCCGAGCCGCAGGTGGTCGAACTCAGGGGTGCCGAGGCGCTGCGCATGCATCACCTGTGGGGCACGAACGGTCTGGTGCTCGAGCTCGAAGTCGCGCTGGCGCCGGCCTATCCCTGGCTCGAAAGCCTCGTGGTCTTCGACGACTTCAAACGCGCGCTGACCTTTGCCGACGCACTGGCGCACGCGCCCGGCATCGTCAAGCGCGAAGTCGCCTTCTTCGGCAGCCCCGTGCCGGATCATCTTGCCCAGCTCGCCGATCACCTCCCCAAGGGTTGCCATGCGGTGCTCTCACTGGTGGCGGAGAGCTCGGAAGCGCCCATGCTCGAACTCGTCGGCGCCCATGGCGGGCGCATGAGCTATCGAAAGACCGAAGAGGAGGTGCGAAAGAGCAATCGCACCCTCATGGAGTTCACCTGGAATCACACCACCCTGCATGCGCTCAAGGTCGACAAGACGCTGACGTACCTGCAGAGCAGCTTCGTTCCCGGCCAGCACGTGCAGCAGATCATCGAGATGGAGCAGCTTTTCGCCGGCGAGGTGCTGATGCACGCGGAGTTCCTGCGCAACTTCGACGGATTGATGACCTGCAGTGCGCTGCAACTGGTCCGTTTCACGACGGAGGAGCGCCTCGACGACATCATCCGCATGCATCGCGAGCGCGGCGTTCGAATCAACAACCCGCACACCTTCATCATTGAGGACGGCAAGGCCGGCGGTGCGCTGGCGCCCGAGATCGTCGAGATGAAGCGGCGCTTCGATCCGCAGAGCCTGCTCAATCCGGGCAAGCTGCGGGACTGGCCCGTCGGGGCCTGAGCCGTCGCCGAGTTGACGGCCGGCGGGTCCGGCAAAAAGCGGCGCCCAACATGAGTCGTGCGCCCACCCCGACACGAGGTTGCTTCGTCCGCGGTCCGCGACGCTTCCAATGGCAGTGACGAGGGGCGTCCTGCATTGAGCGCCCCCGCGCTCCCGCCCCGATCCACACAAGCGCGGCGCCCGGCTCTCAGCGCCGGCGCCGCAACACCACGGCCACGATCACAGCCAGCGCGCTCAGCCACAAGGGCCAGAGGCCGAATCGCGACACCCACGTCGCATAGGGCGTGTTGCCGCCTCGGCCCTCGACCTCTGCCGTGAGCACGCCGCGAGTCAGCCGAGGCAGGGCGTGGGTCACGCGGCCATGGTGGTCGATGACCACCGTGGCGCCGGTATTGGTGGCGCGCACCATCGGACGCTGGAATTCGAGCGCGCGCATGCGCGAGATCGCCAGATGCTGGTCGATCGCGATCGAATCGCCGAACCAGGCAATGTTGCTGACGTTGAGCAGCACGGTGGGCGCATTGGCTTCGTCGAGAAAGCCGGCGCCGATCTCGTCGCCGAAGAGATCCTCATAGCAGATGTTGGGGGCGATGCGCTGGCCCTGCCAGATGAAAGGTGCCTGGGCCAGGCTGCCACTTCGGAAGTCGCCGAGCGGTATGTTCATGAGCTCCGTGAACCAGCGGAACATATGCGGCACGAATTCCCCGAAGGGCACGAGGTGGTGCTTGTCGTAGCGGTACGCCGCCCCCTGCCCCGGGAGGAAACCCACGACCGAGTTGGTATAGGCGCTGCCGTTGCCGAGCGGCAGCCCGACGATGGCCGCCTGCGCGCCGTTCGCGTAGCGTGCCTCGATCGATTCGAGATAGCCCGGCGGCAGCTGGGACGGCAGCAAGGGCACGGCGGTCTCGGGCGTGATCACCAACGGTGCGGCAGGTCGCTGGAGCTGTTCGGCGTACCAACGTAGCGCGGTCGCGATGCCGCTGCCAGGGATGAACTTCTCGTCCTGAGGGATGTTCCCTTGCAGCAATGCCAGCGAGATCCGGCCGCGCGAGGCTGACACGTCTTCGCCGTCGCCTCGTCTCACCACGTCGATCAACGCAGGCGCACAGAGCAGAACGAGCGCCATGCCGAGCGGAGCCAGAAGTGCCCGGCCACGACTGCGACGCAACGCAAGCGAGGCAAGGGTGGCAATCGCCGTGGCGATCGCTCCGACCCCGTAGACGCCGAGCCAGGGGGCATAGACGGCGAGCGGTCCATCAACGTGGGCATAGCCACCGGCCCCCCAGGGAAAGCCCGTGAACCAGCTCCCGCGCAACAACTCGGCCAGGGTCCACAGGGCGGCGAAAAAGAGCGAGGAGGCGCCGATGCCGGTCGGCGCGAACGCAACGAAGCAGGCACTGGCGGCGGCGTAGTACAGCGCCAGTGCAGATGCAAGCGCCAGCACGGCGATCGCCGAGAGCGGCGCGGCCAGGCCTCCATAGGTGTGCATCGAGATGAAGAGCCACCAGAACGTGCCGCAGAGCCAGCTTGTGGCGAACAGCCAGCCATGAAAGGCGCCCCGCCGCACAGCCGTGCCCCGGCCTCGATCATCATGTTCAGCGGCGGCGCCGGAGCGGGCACCCGAAGGATCGCCCGCGCGCGCGGTTCTCATGGCATCGAGTTGCCACACCAGCACAGCCATGGAGAGCAGCTGGAGCCACCAAAGGGGTCGGCCGCTGCCGAGCGCGGCGATGGACAGGGCTTGCGCGAGGCCGGCAACGCCGAAACCGAGCGCGTTCAGCAGGACTTTCAAGTGGCGGCGGCGTCGCCGCGCGCGGGCGAGACCTTGAACCACCGAACGGCGCCGCCCTTGGTGTGAAGCACGACGAAGTCGAATCCCCCGAACGAATAGTGCTCGCCGCGCTTGGGCACGTGGCCCATTTCATGGGCGATGAGACCACCGATCGTGTCGAAATCTTCGCTCAGGGACTTGTCCTCGAAGTTGATGCCGAAGGCCTCGGCGACGCGCTCGATCGGGGTGTCGCCGGACACGCGGTAGGTGTGATCGGCGAGCCCGAAGATATCGCCTTCGTCCTCGGCGATGTCGAACTCGTCCTCGATCTCGCCGACGATCTGTTCGAGCAGGTCCTCGATGGTGATGAGGCCGGCCACGCGGCCGAATTCGTCGATGACCACCGCAAGGTGATTGCGGTTGCCGCGGAACTCGCGCAGGAGATCGTTGAGCCCCTTGCTCTCCGGCACGAAGGTTGTCGGCCGCAGCAGCGCACGAACGTTGAGGTCGGGCGCGCGCTGGAGCTTGAGCAGATCCTTCGCGAGCAGGATGCCGATGATGTTTTCCTTGTCGCCCTCATAGACCGGAAAGCGGGAGTGCGCCGTGTCGATGACGACGTTCAGCAGCGCGTCGTAGGGCGCATCGATGTTCACGAGGTCCATGCGCGGTGCGGCCACCATCACGTCGCCCGCGGTCATGTCAGCCATGCGAAGCACGCCTTCGAGCATCACACGCGACTCGGCGCCGATCACCTCGTTGTCCTCCGCGTCGGCGAGGGTTTCGATCAACTCGTCGCGCGAATCGGGACCGGGGTGGATGAATTCGGCGAGCTTCTGTAGGAAGCTGCGCTTGTCCTCGCGCTCGACGGGCGCGCGATCAGGATGAGGGTCGGCCACTGCGGGAGGGGCGAAGTTGGGAAGACGCAAAGGATACCGGAAGACGCGCCGGCGGCTGGGCGCTTCGGTGCGCCGGCCGCGGCAGGGCCCATCAAAGGCCCGGCTGGCGGCTGTGGCGCCTGTCCCGCGGCGCTTCAGGGCGCGGAGCGGCGGCGTGCCGCGCGCACGCCGCTGCGAACCTCCTGCAACTCGGCGAGAAAGGCCCAGAACTGCTTGGCGCGGGTCTTGAGCTGGTAGTCGATCTGCGCGTAGTGCTCCAGCGCAATTTCGCTCATGCGGCTGTCGAAGGTCGCAGCCGGAAGCTGCAAGTGGGCCTCCGACTCGGAGCCGCTGCGCACCACGGTCGCACCGGCATGGCGTGCGATCTTGAGCATGGCGGCGTTCTCGCTGAGCGCGTGGATGAACAGCATTCCCACGCCTTCGTTGCGCGCGACCACGACCGCCCGCTCGAACAACCGGGCGCCATAACCGCGGCCGCGCGCGTGCTCGGCGACGGAAACGCCGAATTCGGCGCAATCGTTGTGCTCGGCGGCCGGGGCAAACGCGACATGGGCCAGGGCGATCAATTCGAGCCGACGGTTGTGGATTCCGAACAGCTCATCCCTCTCGAAGTCGAGTCCGTCGACATAGCGCTGGATCTGTTCGTCCGAAGCCATGTAGCCGAAACGCAGGTAGCGATCATGCGGCTTGAGTGCCAGGAGGTGCTGCGCAATGCGTTCGCGTTCGCGCGGGCCGATCGAGCGGATCGGCACCATGACGGGCGTGGGTGCGGGTGCGGGCGCAGGCGCGTCTGCGGACGGATGGGTCTCAATCATGGGTGCCCTCAAAAAGGAGCCGACGCCAAGCGAGGCTTTGAGGAGGGCCATGGCGGTGTGCATGCCATGAAATATAAGGGTTTTCCCTAGTCCGACAAGCGGACGGGGTCGCCCAAGTCGGGCACTTACTCAAAAAGTACCGGTTCGCCCGGCCCGATACATCAAGATCTGTGGCTAAACGGGGACAGCGGTGGTGGCCTTTACCCGGTCGAGGACGAAGCTCGTCTTGCAATCCTGCACGCTGGGATGGTTCAGCAGGGTATCCATGATGAAGCGGCTGTAATGCGCCATGTCGGCGACCACGACACGCAGGAGATAGTCCATCTCGCCGGTCAGTGCGGCGCACTCGACCACCTCAGGCCAGGTCTGGACGCTGGCCCGGAAGACATCCATCGGATTCCGCTTGTGGCTTTCGGTGTTCTTTTCCAGCCGCACATTGAGATAGGCCGTCAGGCCCAGCCCGACCACCTCCGGCTTCACGAGCGCCACATAGCGGTCAATGATGCGGCTTTCCTCGAGACGGCGAACACGCCGAAGGACGGCGCTCGGCGAGAGGCCGACTTCTTCGGCCAGCTGGTCATACGTCGCCCGGCCATCGCGCTGCAAGGTGCGCAGAAGTTGGCGATCAATCTTGTCGAGTGCATCCATCAGATAAGTTTCGCAGGTTTCCTGCGCATATCCCGAAAATGAAGCCTTTGGACGCTGAAATCGTGATCCATTGCGCTTTTACAGTCGCACACGGACTGGGTTTGCGCGCCGCGCGACACTGATTTCAACCCCATCATTCCGGAGACCGATATGAGCACCAGCGACACACCCGCATTCAAGCCCTGGGAGAACCCCATGGGGACCGACGGTTTCGAGTTCATCGAATATGCGGCACCGGATCCCGCAGCAATGGGCCGGGTCTTCGAGCAACTGGGCTTCAGGCCCATCGCGAAGCATCGTCACAAGAATGTGCTGCTCTACCGGCAGGGGGCGATCAATTTCATCATCAATTCAGAGCCCGATTCATTCGCGCAACGCTTCGCTCGGCAGCATGGTCCCAGCATTTGCGCGATCGCGTTCCGGGTACAGGACGCGAAGGCAGCGTACGAGCGAGCGACCTCGCTCGGGGCGTGGGGCTTTGCGCCCGGCGCGGGACCGGGTGAGCTGAACATTCCGGCCATCAAGGGCATCGGAGACAGCCTCATTTATTTCGTGGACCGTTGGCGCGGCAAGAACGGCGCGCAGCCAGGCGATATCGGCAACATCGGCTTCTACGACGTCGACTTCGAGGCCCTTCCTGGCTTCACCGCAGCGGAGGCGTTGGCACCAGAAGGGCACGGACTGACGTACATCGACCACCTGACGCACAACGTCCACCGCGGCCGGCTGAAGGAATGGGCGGATTTCTACGAGCGGCTGTTCAATTTCCGTGAAATCCGCTACTTCGACATCGAAGGCCAGGTCACCGGTGTGAAGAGCAAGGCGATGACGAGCCCTTGCGGCAAGATCCGCATCCCGATCAACGAGGAAGGCAACGAAAGGGCCGGGCAGATCCAGGAGTATCTGGACAGCTATCACGGGGAAGGCATCCAGCACATCGCGATGGGATCGCGTGACCTTCCTCACACCGTGGACGCGCTGCGGGGTTCAGGCGTGAAGCTGCTCGACACGATCGACACCTATTACGAACTGGTCGACAAGCGCATTCCCGGACACGGCGAAGATGTTGGTGAACTGAAGAAGCGCAAGATCCTGATCGACGGCAAAAAGGGAGCTTTGTTGTTGCAGATCTTTAGCGAGAACCAACTCGGTCCGATCTTCTTCGAGTTCATCCAGCGCAAAGGCGACGAGGGATTCGGTGAAGGGAACTTCAAGGCGCTGTTCGAGAGTATCGAGCTCGACCAGATGAGACGCGGGGTTCTGACCGCAGCAGCTTAGGCACCCGGCCTTCCATCTGACCAGGCGCGCCTCCCGCGCGCGCTTGGGCGCCGGTGCATATGAGGCGGCGCCGACCGCTTCGTTGGAATAGCGATCGGGACGGGGGTATCACCGATCACGATCAGTGCGCCAACAGTTCGAGCGTCTCCCGCATGACGCGCGGGTCGAACGCCATCTCGATATGACCGCGTCCAGGCACCAGTCTGTTGTCGGCACCGGGCAATGTCGATACAGAGGCAGGGAACACCATGTTGTCGGTGTTCGAAAACCAGCAGGTGAAGGGCACGCGCTGCGTGCCTGTATGCGTGTCTTGGATGCCACGAAGCCAATCGGCATCGACGCGCATTTGGCGACTGTTGAGGGAGTAGGCAAAACGCGCGAGCCATGTGCCACCGTGGGGCGTGCCGATCGTCACGATACGATGAACCCTGCTGGTGTCAGCGTTGCAGCGTAGCCAGGCGCGGGCGGCAAGCCCGCCCATGCTGTGACATAGCAACAGGGGAGGATGGCCCGTCGCCTCGGTCATGCGGATGATCGCGTCGTCGATGATGGGAACGTAGTCGTCGATGGATCCAAAAACAGGTTCCAGGTCGACTGCGACAAAAGGACGGTCTGCTGCTCGCAGCTTTTCGAGCCAGGGATGCCAGAAGCCGCGGTTGCACAGAAAGCCATGCACGAGGACGACCCCCCGCTGCGAGTGGCGAGGCAATCGATCCGGTATGGCCCTTGAGCGGAAAGGCTGATACCAACCAAAGACTCGGGGCGCAACCAAGCTCTCCGCCAACCATGCCCTCGCACATTGAATAGCTGTCGCTCGTCCGACGGCATCGTTTCTGCTCACCACATAGGTTGCGGCGAATTCCAGGGCGAGAAGCGCGGCATGTCCGAACAGCAGCACGAACACGCCTGCGAGCGTGATCCACGGCGGCCATGGCCACTGGAAGATGAGCCAGACCACGAGCGCCGCCAACCAGCCGAACACCATCCACCTTTGCAGACGCGCAACCATGTGCCCGAGTGTCCCTGATACCGCTCGAGTGCCCGCATCGAGTCGCCTAAGGAAAACTCCGCTTTTCCTGGGCATGTGCGCTCCCCACAATCCGCGCCGCAAGGAGCGCGCATGCAATCATTTGTCCTCGAGGGCTATCCGCCCGACGTGCCTCATGAAGTGCACCCTGAGCAATATCGTTCAGTTGGTGCACTCTTCGAAGAGTCATTTCGGCGCCATGCAGACCGGCCGTTCTCCATCTGCATGGAGAGATGGATCAGATACGGCGAATTGGACAGTCTGTCGAGGGCGATGGGCGCTTGGCTCCAGTCGCTCGACCTGGAACCAGGTGCACGGGTCGCCATCATGCTTCCCAACGTCCCGCAGTTCGCCGTGGCGATGTGCGGCATCCTTCGCGCGGGCTATGTATGCGTGAATGTAAATCCGCTATATACGGCTCGCGAATTGGAGCATCAGCTACGAGATTCCGGCGCCACAGTCATCATCATCCTGGAGAACTTCGCTGCGACCCTGGAACAGGTGGTCGACAACACGTCGTGTAAAGCACGTGGTCATCACATCGATGGGCGATCTTCTCGGCGGAATCTACGGGAGGTGGATTACCTTCGCGGTTCGTCATCTCGCGAAGCTGGTTCCAGCATACAAGCTCCCCCTTGATGATGATCGTACGGTAACGGCCTTTGTCGACGTCACTGACAGAGGGCGACGCCTGCCTCTGAGGCCAGATTCGCGTACCCTCGATTCCACAGCGTTTCTACAGTACACGGGGGGTACCACCGGGCGGGCCAAGGGCGCCGTACTGACACATCGCAACATCGTCGCGGCCACGCTCCAGGCTGAGGGCTGGTTCACCCCGGCCCTTACCCGTGCAGGCGACATGGCAAAGGTCAACAGCATTGCCGCCCTTCCTCTCTATCACATCTTCGCGCTGACGCTCTGCCTCCTGGCGATCCGACAAGGCTCGCATCTGACGCTGATCCCCAACCCTCGCGATCTGGATAGTTTTGTAGCCGTACTGAAAAGGCGGCCCTTTCACATGCTGCCTGCAGTGAACACGCTGTTCAATGCGCTTCTCGTGCATCCAAAAATTCGCTCAGTCAATTTCTCGGCGCTCTTCGTCTCACAGGCGGGTGGCATGGCGGCATCGGAAGGCACGGCCCAGAGATGGCTCGAGCTGACGGGCTGCGCAATGATTGAAGGATGGGGGATGAGCGAAACGTGCGCGATCGGTACAAATAATCCCGTGACAAACAAGGTCTTCACTGGGACGATCGGCTTGCCGCTGCCGGGCATCGAGATCGCAATCAAGGACGATGAAGGCAACAGCTTGCCCGTTGGCGAGCCGGGTGAGCTATGCATCAAAGGGCCGAACGTCATGGCCTGCTACTACAACCAGCCAGAGGAGACCGCTTCGGCCTTTACGGCGGACGGATTCTTGCGCACCGGCGATATTGCAATCATGCAGCAAGACGGCTACAGCCGCATCGTTGATCGCAAGAAGGACATGATCTTGGTGAGCGGGTTTAACGTCTTCCCGAACGAACTTGAGAATGTCATCTCGATGTGCCCTGGAGTCCTTGAGTGCGCCGCCATCGGCGTGCCCGACGAAAAGCAGGGGGAGGCGATCAAGGTATTTGTTGTCCGAAAAGACGCCTCGCTGAGCGAGACGGCAGTGCTGGACTACTGCAGCGCCCAACTGACCGGCTACAAGCGTCCCAAGCATGTCGAGTTTCGCGAATCACTTCCGAAAAGCAACGTGGGCAAGATTCTCCGAAGGCAGCTACGCGCAGATACAACGCTATAGCCTATAGCGCGCAGAGTACTTCACTGCTGTGGGTCACCTTGTAGCACCTCGGTATCGAGGGTAGGAGGTGGTGGGGGCCGCGCATATGGGCGGTTGCTGCCTGTATGCAGATCTTTAGCGTCGGCCGGGAGTCCGCGCCGAGCGAGAGATGCTTAAGGCGCTGGCGCTGGCGATCGCAAAAGCAAAAGCAAAAAGCCCAGCCTGTGAGGGCTGGGCTTTTTGGGGCTGTAAGAGCCTGACGATGACCTACTTTCACACGGGAACCCGCACTATCATCGGCGCTGAGGCG
>Ga0255338_1001023_pt1 | contig 62387 bp, 43 predicted proteins | sample MeOH1_35cm_T4_19_FD_203715 | JGI IMG/M metagenome (GOLD analysis project Ga0255338, IMG submission 203715) | Sandy soil microbial communities from University of British Columbia, Vancouver, Canada - MeOH1_35cm_T4_195 | ecosystem: Engineered > Artificial ecosystem > Sand microcosm > Unclassified ... | reverse complement strand
TCGATCTGAAGCGGCCGGACTTCGGCGCCGACGCCGCCGTCTACGCCTTCAAGCGGCTGCCTTGGAACGTGGTCGTCGGAGCGCGCGCGACCCGAGACGTGTCAAACATCAGCGACGGAGCCCAGATCTATGCCTCCGTGGGCCGGCAGACCCTCACGCCGGTTGGGCTGCTCCAGACGATCGGCTATGCGCGCGCGGGCGACAAGAGGGCCGTCCGCGCCTACTATGGCATATCGACGTCGGAAGCCGCCGCCAGCGGCCTGCCGGCGTACCGCCCCGATGGCGGTCTGCAGAACGCCGGCGTCGCCGCGCTGCTCATGGCGCCGATCGGCGAGCGGTACGGCGTGGGCGCCTTTGCCAATTACGAGCGCCTGCTGGGCGATTCCGCCGACAGCCCGATCGTGCGCCACAAGGACGTCTGGCGCGCTGGCCTGATCGCAGCGCGCCGCTTCAGCTGGAACTGAGGCGCCGCGCCCTCGGCGGGCCTGCCAGGCTGAGGTCCGCCCCCACGCCGCCCAGCCCTCCCTACGCCCCGCGCTTCCGTGCTCGGCGCGTCAGCGCCGCCCGGCCATGACTGCGTGCACATCAAAGCTGGGGCGCCGGTCCTCGCGACGCCGCCCGGCAACATGCCTTTCTGCGGCGGCGCAGAGGAACTTAGCGAACGCGCGGGGGTCGATTCGGTCCGCAACCAGCACCCGCCTCGTCAGCGGATCCTGCACGAACTCTCTCCATGAACGGAATTCTTGGCAAGGGCGCTGATCTTTCACGGCGCATCCTCCGACTTCGGTGAGGGGTCTCGTAGTTGAGTGAGCGGCCCTGGCGCGGCAAGCCCCCAAAGCCGACGAGTCGGGAACATGCAGCCTCCCTTGCAACAGCAGCAGCGCACAATCGCGTCCGTTTCGTGTCGGGGGCGCGTTTCAACGTCGGCCGGTGAACGAGATCGCTGCCGCGCGAGGACGCCGCCCAGCACATGCCAAGGGGCCTCGGACCCCCGCTGATTCGGAAGCGAGCTCTCGCCGAAACGATGCGGCGAGGCTGGCGGCCGCTGGCTCCATCCGGTCATCACGCTGCGTCATTTTCCGAGCAGGACGCGCAGGATAGAGCCGTCGGTGTTCAAGGTGTTGTCGTCGGTACGGACCCGGAGTCCCGACCGGCTAGAAGGGCGTGAACTGCCGCTTCAGCGTCCGGTCTTCACCCGCGCGACGACACTCAAGCCGGGGCTCAGGCGGTCCAGGCCGGGCTGCCCCGGATCCAGGACGATGCGCACTGGCACCCGCTGGGCCACCTTGGTGAAGTTCCCCGTGGCGTTGTCCGGACGGATAACGCTGAACTCCGAGCCCGTGGCTGGCGAGATCCGCTCGACCCGGCCCCTCAGAACCCGACCCCCCAGGGCGTCGACCGAGAGCTCCGCGGGAAGTCCGACGCGGATGTCCCGCATCTGGTTCTCCTTGAAGTTCGCCGTGACCCATATGCGTTCCGGCACGAGCGCCATCAGCTGCGAGCCGACGGCGACCTGCTGCCCCACCCGCACCGTCACCTCACCAAGTTCGCCTCGACGCGGCGCCACAATTCGTGTATTGGCCAGGTCGATCTCGGCCAGCCGCACTGCGGCGCGCGCCTCCTCGACCGCAGCCTCAAGCGCGCCGCGCCCGACGATGGCGGATGTCACTCCGGTTCGGGCGATCGTGGTCGCCGCCCGCGCCTGCTCCACCTGAGCCTGAGCGGCGCGCAGCGCGGCCTCGGCGACATCGACCTGCGCCTGCGCCACCCAACCGCCGGCGAACAGCCGACGAGCGCGCTCGGCGTCGGCTCTGGCCCGAACCAACTGCGCCTCGGCGCCGGCGACCGCCGCACGCTGCTGAGCGACAGCTCCGCGCGCGGAAGCCTGGGTTGGCGCCGCATTGGCCAAGGCCGCCTCCGCGGCGTGGAGCTGGGCCTTCGCCTGCTGCAGGCGCTGACCGTAGATGCGATCGTCGATCGTCACGAGGAGCTGGCCCGCCTCCACCCTTTGGAAGTCCTGTACGAGAACCTCAGTCACGTAGCCGGCGGTCTGAGGCGCAATAATGGTCACTTGCCCTCGCACGTAGGCATTGTCCGTGCGCTGGACGCCCGAGTGGAAGGGCGGCAGCCGCCAAGCCCAGAGGACCAGCAGCACGCCCATGACGGCCGCCGCCGCCATAACGATGCTGAACAGGACTCGCTTGCGGGGATCCTGGGGCGTGGGCGCGGCGGCGGATGAAGCAGTCGTATCACTCATCGGAGTTCACTCGACGGCGCCACCGGCGGACGGCGCCTGGGCGGTCGCTTCGGCGACGGGGCCGCTGTTCAGACGGTGGCGGATGTGGACGGCGGTGATCCAGAGGAAGCCAATGGCGGCGGACACGGCGATCAGAAGAAAGACGTCGTTGTACGCCAGCACATGTGCCTGTTGGCTGATCTGCTGCTGCAGGAGGGTCTGGGCGTGGACGGCGCGCTGCGCCGGGTCGCCGATCACCTGGCTGTGGGCCCCGGCGAGCTGCTGCAAGCGCTGCACGACGAGGGGATCGCCCAGGGTGACCGCCTCGCTGAGCTGGTTGGAATGGAACTTCTCGCGCCAGGTCTCGACGGTGCCGACGAGGGCCGACCCGAGCAGGCCGGCCACGTTCTGGCCGACGCTGAAGACGACGATGAAGCTGACCAGGTTCTCGGGCCCCTTCTGCAGCACCTGCGTGACGCCGATCATCAGCGCCGGCCCAATGAAGAACGCCGCGGCGAAGGCGATCAGCGACTGGCTCAGATAGAGCTGCGGCGGTCGCGTGAGGCTGGTGGCGTGCGAGTCCAGGAAGGCGCCGACGGCGATCAGGCCCAGAGCCAGCGCGATGGGCGGCAGCAGCTTCTGGGGATTCAAGGTAAGAGCGCTGGTGAGCGTCCCCGCCACGGTCGCAATCAGGATCATTCGGAAGAGCCCATGCAGCTGGTCCGGGCCTAGCCCCAGTTGGGTCATCAGGCCGACGGCGCCCGATGTCTGCTCCGAGAGCACGATCCTCACGAGGAGGATCACCGCGGCCAGACGCAGGACGTCGGGCCCCCGGATCCAGTGCAGGTTGATCAGCGGGGTCTCGCGATTGAACTCGATCAGAAGCGCCGCGCCGAGCAGCACGATCGCGCCAACGAGCGCCCAGCCGATCCAGCCCGTTTCCGTCCACCAGGTCAGCCGCCCCAGCCCAAGCGCCGCGCAAAGCAGGGCGATGCCGGGCGCGAAGAGCGCGAACGTCACGAAGTCGAGGGGCTGGAACGCCTTCAGCCGCTCCGAAGGCGGCATGCGCAAGGTGAACACGGCCGCGAGGGACAGCAGGGACAGGCCGAGTTCGAAGACATGGAACCCGCGCCAGTCGCTGAGCTCAACAAGATGGTTCGAGAACAGGCGAACGGACGGGATCGCGAGGCTCGAGGCGCCGATGCCGATCACAAGGCCCTTCAGCCGATGCGCCGCCGGGAACGCCTGGATAAGGTAGAGAATGCCTAAGGACGACAGCGCCGCCGAAGCCATGCCGGCGAAGGCCCGCACAACGAGGGTCGCCGTGAAGCCTTCGCCAAACAGCCCCGCAAGCCCGATGAACAGATAGGCGATCAGGAAGATCTCGGCGAACAATCGCAGGCCGTACTGCATGCGGAATTTGATGAGCAGCAGGTTCATGCAGGCGTTCGTCATGACGAACACCGTCGGCAGCCAGGCCGCTTCGGTCATCGTGACGCCGAGCGCGCCGGCAAGCTGCTGCGTGTTGGCGGTGATCATGGCCGAACCGATGGAGCCGGTGGCCGTCACCAGCAGTCCGACGCCGGCGTAAGCCAGACGGTAGGGCCAGGTGTGTTCCGGCGTGGCCGGCGAGCCGGGCATCATCGGCCGCTCGTGCGGCTGCAGCGTCTCGACGTAGTGATGCCACGGCAGGTCGAAGAGCTTGCGGCTCATCGGGGCGCTCGGCTGGCGGCGAGGACCAGTTCCAGCGCGCGCGCCGCAAGCGCGCGGCGCTCTTTCGGGCGGGCGTTGTGCAGCCCCGCTGTACGCATGGCCGCCACCATGCGTATGTCCGCCGGCCCCAGATCCGCGCGAACCCGGCCGCCGGTCTGAGAAACCGCGAGCGCCGCCGCACCTGCGTAGACGATGGTCTCCCGGAGCGACGGAAGCAGCTCACGGACGGGCGTGACGGCAAGAACCCTGCCGAAGGCGGCATTGCGCTCCAGGCGCTCAGACAGGTGGGCAAGAAAATCGAGGAACGCGTCCGGCGATTCCGGCCTGCGAACCCGCTCCGCCAATGCCGTCACCTCGTCGATCGGCACGGCCAGCTCGATCTCCGTCCGGCCTGGGAAGTTCCGATACGGTGTGGCGCGGCCGGCGTTTTCGCGCACGGCGAAGCGATCCAACGGCGCCTCAATGCCTTCCTCAGCGAAAACGTTGCATGCTGCACGCAGCAGGTTCGCGATGCGCGCGCGCGCATCGCGTCGGAGTGTCCGGCTCATGGCCGGCAAGTGGACGCAAATGTCCGCTTTATCAAGGCCCAATTGGCCATGTCGCACGTGACGGCGCGCTTTCCCGGACGTCTTCAGGTTGGGGGCTTCGATACCGCCTTCTACGCCGGATCAGGCGCGGCTGGGTCGCCTCCATGCCCTGCCCCGCAACCTCATCTGCGACCACTCCATGCCGACGCGAGTGTGGCTGCCCCATCGCAGCCTTGAGGTTCGCCCTGCGTCTAACGGGGTGCTCCGACTATCGGCATGACGCAGAACTATGCAAGGGGCTGTCTCCAGCGACGGATCCGCAGATTGCGGCGGCCAAGACGCGGCTTGTGGCCCAGACGCGGACGTTCCCACGCGAGCAACTGACCGGGCAACTCTTCGCATCCCACGATCTAAGAACCGCACTGCCTGACGGCCCGCTGGAAGCGTACGTCTTGTCCCGCCGTCCGCGAGCCACTTAGCCTGTTCCGGCCGCGAAAGGCTGCGCAGGGGAGACGCAATGGAGAACTACGGGTTCGCCGCATCGCTCTGGAGTGTTCTACGTCGCTGCATATAGGGAAGGCTGGGACGCCCCTGACCCTTGAGCCGGCGAGGCCCGCCCGGCGCGCAGTCTCGCACAGGCGAGCCCCTGAGGCGCCGGGGACGTTGACACTCAGGCGCCCCATGGCCGCGGTCGCCCGCCGCCTCCCCGTCGCTTGACAGCCGTGGCTCTAAACGACGCGGGCGGCCGAGATTTGGAGTCTCAGCGCTTCCGCCATGGCGTCGAGGACGATGCGGCGCCCCTCCGCCGCGGCCGTCGCTTCGTCAGATCTTGCGATAGCCCGAGCGATTCTCCGCCAGATCTCGGCGGAGGCCTTCTGCCTCGGCTTCGAGAGCATGGGAGCCCAAAGAAGCGCCACTTCCCGCTCCAGCCGCGCGGAGAGGCCGGTCACATAAGGGGCGGCGGCGAGGACGCCGATGACCTGAGCGAGCCGCCGGCGGGCTTGAAGGTAGTCTGTGAGTTCGGCCGCCTCGTCGCGGGCGATCTCGCCGAGGAGGCTCGCGCCCGCCTCGATGGCCGACAGCATGACGGGAGGCTTTTGAGTGCGAGCGGCCGCGAGCTGCATGTAGAGCGCCGAGATCTCGGCGCGGATCCGGAAGTGGGACTCCAGCTCCGCAGGCGTCCAGCTCACGACTGTGGCGCCGGCGCGGCCGCGGATCCTAACCAGGTTCTCCCGCTCCAGAAGGCGAAGCGCCTCGCGGACGGGTCCGCGACTGACGCCGAACTCCGCGGCGAGGGCCAGCTCCCGAAGGGGCTCGCCCGGGCGATGCTGGCCGAACTGAACCCTTTGGCGGACGACCGCTGCGATCTGCTCCGGCAGGGTGTCCGGCGTGGGGATGGCGCGGGCGACGAGGTCTTCTGTCGTGGCGAGGTAGTCTTGGACGTCCGCCCTCATGAGCGGCCGCTCACGATCGCGCGCTGCAGGGCGATCTGCTGGAGCAGCTGCGCCAGGCGATGCTCGCCGGACAGGGTTCCGAGCCGCTTCAGCGCCTGCACGGTCGCGACGTGCCGCTCCGCCGGAGCGCCCCGCGCCGGCGCCGAGAAGACCCCGCCGGCCGCGGCCTCGAGGAGAGGGAGGAGTTGGCGCCAGACGAGCTCGACTTCGCCCGGAGGCGCTTCGCGCGCGGAGACGACGCGGGCGCCGCGCCGCTGAGACACAACTACTGCGCCCAGGGCCTGCAAGCGGTGCAACACCTCCCGCGCCGCCGCATGGGTGCAGCGCAAGGTCTCGACAATGTAGCGCTCCGTCAGGCGCTCGCCCGGCGCCAGCTCACCAGCCAGCACCTTGTGCAGGACGCCCTCCGTGAGGGCGGCATAGGGGTCTGCGCCGGAAGCCTCCGTCTTGGGCAGGCGTTTGGACATCTCGATCTCGACAAAGCAGTAATGAGATAGGGCGCGCCGACGGCGCCTGTCCACCGTCAGACAAGCGCGGCCGAGACGGCGGCCTGCAGGCCCTTTGTCGCGGCGGCGACATGTGAGGCCTCCACGCACCGCAGATCATCGCCGGCCACGTGGTGGAAGCGGTGCGCGCCGAATACGCCGAAGACCCGCGGATAGCCGGCCGCCAGAATCTCGGCCAGTTCACCTGCGGCCCCTTGGCCGGCGTCATACACCCGCTCCAGGCCGGGCAAGCCCCGGACCGCCGGGGCGATCGTGTCGACGATGTCGCCGGTCGCCACCAGCACGCGTTGCGGATCGACCGAGGTCAGCGGGCGCAGCGGACCATACCCCTCGTGCCAGTCGCGGGCCGCGAGGTTCGCCCCGATGTGAGCCCAAAGCGCCGTCCGGGCGGGCTGTGGCGCGTCGTTGCTGGACAGGAAGTGATGGCTCCCCTGGTGCTCGTACTCGTGACCCGACGTGCAGACCGCCAGCAGGTCATGCGGCGCGCCACGGACAGCCCAGGCCGCCAGAGCGAGCCAGGCCGCAAGGCCTGACCCCCGTTCGCCGGCGCACACCGTCCAGCCTGAGCGTGGCGTCGAGAGCACGAGGGTCTGGCCGTATCCGCGATCGAGGCGGCCGATCACGTTGAAGGCGGGCCGTCGCCCGCTGCGGCCAGCGATGGTCAGCCGTCCGGTACGCCCTTCGGCTGCGGCCCGGACCAGATCGCCGCCCGCGCGCGGGCCGACGACAGCCATCGGACAGGGCCAGACCATGTCGGGGCGGGCGTTGAGCGCCACCGCTTGGCCCGTGGGCCCGTCCGTGACGAGGATCAGGCCCGCCGCGCCGCCGCGCCTGGCGCGATCGACGGCCGTCGCGACCTCGGGTGAGAGACTGCTGGACCAGCGCCGATAAGGCAGGGGCGCGACCATGATCTTTCCCGCGACGTCGCCGGCTTCCCACGAGGGGGAGATCACCAGCGGCGCCTCGAGGCCGTCGGCGCCGGTCGTCCGCGCGGGCTCCTGCGCGCGAAGCTCTACCCCTTTGCCGTCGACGCGGATGTCCACGCGCGCGGGTTCGAAGAACGGCGTGTCGAATGTCTGGCGCCGCATGTCATAGCCGAGGTCGCGCAGGCGGCGCTCGACCCATTCGCCACACGCCGCATCGCCAGGACCGCCGCTCGCCTTCACGCCGAATTCCGCATAGCGCGCGAGGTCCGCTCCGACGCCCGGTCCCGCGGCCGTCGCTCTGCGGGGCGCGAGGGCCGGCAACGCTGCGGCCCAGGACAACACGGATCGCCTCGTCGCGGGCATAGGTCCGCTCCCTTGCGTTTTGCTCGATGTCACCTCATCGTGGTTGTCAATAATCGTCAAGGAGGAAACATGTCGCTTTGGCTTATCGGGACCGCAGCCCTTGCCGTTCAGGCCGCCCCGGACTGGGCGCAGCGATGCGAAGCGGCCGCCGCCTACTCCGCGGCCCGGAGAGGAGCGAGCCTGCTGATCCTGCAGGACGGCCGCCCGGTATGCGAGCGCTACGCTGCGGGAGTCGATGCAACGACGGCGATCGAGCTCTACTCTGGCACGAAGGCTTTCGCGGGCCTGCTGGCGGCTGCGGCCGTAACCGACGGACTGCTGCGGCTCGACGAACCCGTGGCAGACACCCTGCCCGAGTGGCGGAACGACCCGCGGAAGGTGAAGGCCACCATCCGCCAACTCCTCGCCATGGAGGCGGGACTTCCCAGCAAGATCGGCGTCGTTCCCACCTATGCCGAGGCCACTGCGATGCCGTTCAATGCGGAGCCGGGGCAGCGCTTCCAGTACGGGCCGGCTCCAATGCAGGTGTTCGGCGAGGTGATGCGCCGCAAGCTCGCCGCCGCCGGACGCGAGCCCGATCCCCTCGCCTACCTCGAGGCGAGGCTCCTGAGGCCGCTCGGGGTGACCTCTGCGGTCTGGCGCCGCGGAGCGGACGGACTGCCGCTCCTGCCGCAGGGGGCGAGCCTCACCGCCCGAGACTGGGCGAGAGTCGGCGAGTTCGTGCGCCTCAAAGGTCGGGCGGAGGGGCGCCAGCTGGTGGATGCGGACACGCTTGCTGCGCTGTTCCGCCCCTCCCCCGCCAACCCAGCGTACGGGCTGACCTGGTGGCTGCCGCACGCGTCTGACGCTGCGGACCCCGTGACCGCTTCCCGCGATCTTCATCGCCGTCCCGAGCTTGTTCCCGACGACCTGGTCATGGCGGCGGGCGCGGGCGACCAGCGCCTTTACGTGATCCCCTCGCGCAAGCTCACAATCGTCCGTCAGGCGCAGGTGGCGCCGAGCGACTTTGCACGGCCGATCCCCCGCTCCGCGCTGTGGTCTGACACCGACTTCCTGCTCAAGGTCCTCCTCTCGAACGTCAATTATGGACAATTGAGCAGCGCCGCGCATACCCTTGGTCATCTCCACGAAAGATGGGGCGGGAGGGAAACGATGCGGGTGCGGAGTGCAGCCATCCTGAGCGTTGGTGCGGCCGGCTTGCTGGCGCCGGAGCTGGCCCAGGCCCAGATTCAGGTGGGCGCGACCGAGGCGGAGCAAGCCCCAGAGGTTGGGGAACTGATCGTCACCGCCCGCCGGCGCGAAGAGCGGCTTTCCGAAGTGCCGGCCGCGGCCACGGCCCTGACCGCCGGGACTCTCGCGGAACGCGGCGGCGGCGCCTCGACTGGGGAGATTCTCGCAGGACAACCCGGCGTACGCTTCAACAACCTGACCTCCGCCGTCACCTCCGAGCTGTCGATCCGCGCCTCCTCCACGGCCCGGGCCACGAACGGCGACCCGAGCGTGGGGCTTTACCGCAATGGCGCCTACGTCGGCGGGGGCGGGATCGGGGGGCGCAATTTCGCCCGCGTGGACTTCTTCGACGTCGAGCGCGTCGAGGTGCTCCGGGGCACCCAGGGCGCGCTCTACGGGCGAAACGCCGTCGGCGGCGCGGGTGAACCTGGTTTCCGCCCGACCGGCGTTCGAGAACACCGGCTACATCGACGTAAAATATGGCTTCGAGACCAACCGCAGTCAGGCCCAGGTGGTCGCCAACGTCGCCGCCAGCGACGAACTGGCGTTCCGGTTCGGCGTCGACGCCATCCATCAAGACAAGGGCTTCTTCTACAATCCTGACAACGACGTCTACTTCGACCAGGAAAGGGGTCACGCCCTGCGCGGGCAGGTGCGGGCGGCGAAGGGGCCTGTGGACATCACCCTGCTGGCCGAGTCCCAGCAACTGGTCACGCCAGCGATCACCTATCAGTTGAACATCGCTCCAGGGTCGCCGGGCTTCCCGGGCGGCTACGTGCAGGACCCCTTTAGCTATCCCTGGAACACCCCGCCGCTCGCCAAGCAGAACGTGAACACCCTTCAGGCTCTGGCGGCGTGGGACCTCGGCTGGGCGCGCCTGGAGGCGACCTCCATGTTCCGGGAACGCGAGTCGGCCTACAATTTGGACTCCGACACCGTGAATCCGGCGGAGTTGGCCCGGGCCCGGGCGGAGGGCCGCATCGCCGCGGCGACGCCGGTCGATCCCAATGCCGCCGCATTCGTGCTCGACAGCACCAAGACGCTGTTCGAGGACGTGCGCCTGTCGGGCGACCTCGGCGAGGGCGCGCTGAACTGGCTGGCAGGCCTAGAGCTCCTGCGGCTGGAGAGCCGCTATTCGGTGACCCTCGCGCGAACGCCGACCCCGGCCAATCCCTCGCCGGGGAATGTCGAGCGCGCGCGTCTGCAGTATGACTCGGCGGCCGCGTACGGTTCGCTCGACTGGCGCATCAGCCAGGCGTTCTCGCTCGCCGGCGAGTTGCGCTACACGGTCGACGACAAGACGTTCTCCTCGCGCCTGAACGACCTTTCGACCGGCGTCCCACTGGGCGGCCCCGCCCGCCAGGTCGACGCGGGGACCAACCCGGACAACCTTTCTTACAACGCGACGCTTTCCTACCGGCTGCCGGGCGAACTGCTCGCCTACCTCAAGGCAGGGACCAGCTATCGCGCGGGGGGCTTCAATCGCAACCTGGGCGACCTGCGGCAGCCGGTGACGATCCCGGCGGGATATGGAGACGAGACCGCGACGAGCTACGAAGCGGGCCTGAAGGGGGCGCCGACGCGCTCCACGTACGTGGCGTTGGCCGTCTACCGAACCGAGTTGGAGGACATGATCGCCCAGCTTGACAACGGCTGCGCAGCCACCAACCCCGTCTGCCCTGTGGCGGCCACGACGTTCCTGACCAACGTCGGTGACGCGGAAGCCTGGGGGGTGGAAGCCGAAGCCACGGGAGCTTTCCAGGTCGCGGGCGGACGCCTGCGGGTAAGCCTTGCCGCGTCTCGCCAGGGGGGCGAGGTGACTTCCGGTCCCTACAGAGACGTGGACCTCCCGCAGGTGCCAGAGTGGCTTGCCTCGGCGGAGGTCAACTTCCGGCGGCCCTTGGGCGCCGTAGAGGCGTTCGGAAACCTCCTCTATACCGCCCAATGGGGCGGGCGGCAGGAACTGAACGCAAGGAGCGTCAGCCTCGACGACTACCAGACCGTAAACCTGCGGGCGGGCGTGGCCCTGGCCGATCTGGAGCTCGCCGTCTATGCGGACAATGTCTTCGACACCGTCTACGTCGTCCAGCGCGACGCCACTATCCGCCGCTACAGCCGCCCGCGCGTGCTGGGCGTCCAGGCGCGCTACCGTTGGTGAGCGGTTCGCTCCTGGCACCGGCGATTTTTCGTCGCCCGATTGGGGGCTGATCTCGCGTGGACACCAGAATGCTCAGGCGCCGAGAGCCTGGCGCCGGCGGCCGCGCCGCTCAGCGCGTCTTCGGCCGCCGTCGGGCCCTGGATCGACCTGGCGCTCGTGCCAGCTGCCGGCGCTCGCCCCCTCACGGGGCGGGATCGCGGCCCACCGCGCGTTGGCTGTAGCGCGCCGCCGTCTTGTCCCACTCAGCCGGTAGGCGCAGAAGGTAGTCACGACGCCCGCCGGGCAGGATCTCAGCCTCTCGCCGCAGTCGGGCGGCACACTCGGGGGAGGTTTGGGCGAGGATGAGGCCTACGGTTTTCCACCGTCCGAGCCGATCGGACCGGGCGCGGCGTTGCGGGACGTGGCCGCGCGCCGGCTTCGTGGAACTGAGCGAAATCCGCCGGTAGGCCGAAGGCTGCCAGAGGGCGACGTCCGTGGACGTCGCACGCCATCGGACGGCCGAGGGTTTGGGCGCCTACGCCGAACGCGACGCCAACCGCTTGGAGCATGACATCAGCGCGGCCCGCGAGGCTGTCGCGGGCGACGTATCGCCGACATGGATGCGCGGCCGAACGGCTCGCGACCGGTGCTGGCGCACGCTGCGCCGACGTGGCGGCGTTGAACGACGCCATCCGCACCGTGCGCCAAGGGGTGGCGAACTTCAGAATGCGGACCTCTCCAGATGAAGAAGGTGCGCGCTTTCGCGCCTGGCGACCGACCGCCGGCCGGGGAAACAATCGCGACTTCGGGGTGAAGAACGGAATGCTGGGCGCCGTGGAGCGGGTCGAGCCCGGTCGGTTGGAGGTCCGCCTGGCCGGCGCCAAGGTCCCCGGTGCGGGACATGCGGTGTTCGTGTCGATGGCGGACCACGCTGCGGTGGATCACGGCTACGCCACCACGATCCCCGACGCACCGGGCGCCACGGTCGACCGGACCCATGTGCTGGCGTCCGGCACGGTGGACCGGCGCCTCACCTATGTCGCCATGGCGTGGCGGCGCGCGGCGCGAGACCGTTCTGCCGGCCCAGACGTCGAGCCAGCCCGCAAGCGCGGCATGTTCGATGGCCTGACGCTGAACCCACGGCGGCCGGAGGTCGGACGCCCTGAGGCCCTGCCGCTGCCCAGGCGGGATCGCGTCGCCCCGGCGTCACGGCAGCCGCTGGCGCGGGCGGCGGAGCGTCATGCGCGGGCCCTGGACGGCGCGGAGCGGATGGTGCGGCGCGCCGCCTCCGCCGCCGCGCCTGGGGACCAGGGCGCGCGGCGCCCAGGCGCTGCCGGTTCTGGAGCATCAGAAGCGGGAATTGCGCGAAGGGCGGCCCGCGCGCTGGAGGCGGTGCCGCCGGAGGCGACGCGCGACCTACACAATGCGCTACGGCACGAGCCGGCACACGGCGAGGCGCCACGCCGCCTCGCAGCCCGCATGAAGGCGAAGGCGGGCCCGCTCTGGCGCGATCCACAGCTGGAGTCTCCGGTGCGGCCTCGCGCGCCCGCCTTAGGTGCGGAACGGGGCTCGCCGCTGGCCCGGGTGATGCGGCGCCGGGCGCCCCGCAAGCCGTGATGGAGATCGCGAAGCCGAGATCGAGGCATGTCATTGTAGCAGGCGCGGAGGGCTGGAGTCGCCTGCGCTGCGCCTGACGCCTGAGCAGCAGGGTCAGGCCATCGCGAACGCCGGAATCGGCGCTGGTGTGCGAGGCGGCGCGCAGGCTCGACTGCGCCGCCCGGGAGGCCGAGCGCGCGAGCGGGCCCGGCTTTCGGGCGTCATCAGACAAGGCTGGGCTCAGGACCAGCAGATCATGCTGCTGAGGTGGAGGGGCGGCGCGGCCTTCGCGGCCGGCTGGTGCTGTCGCCGGCCTTCTGCCGCTCGGGCTCAACATGCGCGTCGCCGGCCTGGTGATGCGCAAGGACCGCTGGACGGCCGGCGGGGACCTGATGCTTGCGGCCAACGTCGGGGGCCCCAGCTTGCTGCGGACGCCGCCCCTGTGGGCGACAACCAGGAGACCGTCGCGGCCTGCCGCGCTGCGGCGCCCAGCGGCAAGGCGAAACGGTGTTCCCTGACCCTGAACCCGGCGCCGAGACCAGCAAGCGAGTGCCGCGATCGACGCCCGCGGCGGGCCCAGCACCACCCCTCTGCAGCCCCCGACCCGCAACACCTGTCCTGTCTTCGCCTGTAGCGTGACCGCGGGTGAGCCGTCTGCGTCAGGCTATCTGTTGATCTGTCATGCTTCCGTCGCAGCCGATCGTTCAAGCGCCGCGAGCCGGCGGTACATCCGCCTGAGATTGACCAGGTTTTGATCGGCCATGTGGATAACCGAGGGGCGCTGGAGCGCAGCATCCGGGACAATGAGCCCGCCGGGCGCCCCGAGGCAGAAGCCTTCCGCAGCAAGGGCGAGGAGACGGCGCCGCGCTGTCTCCTCAGGGACGCCCAGCCGCCGGGCTGCCAGCGCAGCCGTCACTGGACTCCGGTCCGCTTCTGCCCCGAGGCGCGCCGCTTTGGGATCGTGCTCGGTGTTCGACCGGAAGACCTCAAGCCAAATGGCGGCGTCTACCGCGTTTCCGAACGCCTCGGTCGCTAGCGCCACAATACGCAGGAGGTATTCCGACGAGAGACGGGCGGCGGCGCGCAACGGCAGGGGGGCGGTCTGCGGAGGCGCCGCCACGCCGGACAGGACCCCTGCCTCGGCGAGCACCTTGTGGAGCTCCGACAACCTTCGATACGCCGCCTCCAGCACCTGACGATGTGCCGGCATGGCGACGCGTCGTGCGGGCACCACGACGCCTTCGGGCGAATTGTGGCATACGCCCAGCAGCACCAAGCGAGTCACCCGCCGGCGCACCGTCTCGAATGGAAGCCGGAGGGACTGCGCAAGGGCGTTGATACGGATCGGCCGCCGGAGCTCGTCTGGCGGCGCCGCGGGGTAGGTTGCATAGGCGGCCTGCAACGCGGAATCCCGCATTATCGCCTCGACATTGGCCTGTGTGACTGCGGCCACGATCAGGGCATCGATCAGCCCCAACGGGTGACGACCGGCCCGGACCTGATCCAGCAGGAAGGCCGCGGTGATGCTCAATACGACTTGGGCGTCCATTGCCGCGTGTGCCCCCTGACCGGCGCGATATGGTCCCGGCACCACCCAGGTTGGACGTGGCCCGGACGCTGCGAGGAATGTCTATCCTAGGAGGAGGCCGCCGGCGGGAACTCCAACTATGCGCGGCCATTGTATCGTGCATTACAGTGTCTTTCGCCCTCAGTTTGATCTGCTTCGGACAAGGAATGCCGCACCTGTCGCTGGGCGTCACATGCGATGGAAGCCGATCCCGTCGAAGGAGGTTAGGCGCCGGAGCCGCGGCGTGGCTCCTGGTGATGGACGCGCTCGCACCTGCGCACGCGCAAGCCGGGGAAGTTCAAGTCGCCATCATGAACCACGGCGTTCGATCGGCGAAGGAGAGCGGCGTCGATGCGGAGGTCGGATATGTCACCGCGCCGATCGTCCGCCTCCGGGACGTTGGCGCGCCTCGCTTGCTTGTCGGCTTCTCAGCGAACGACCGAGGCGGCGTCAGTTTCGGCTCGGCCGCTCTGGTGTGGCGGCGACGGCTTGCCGGCAGGCTGCAAGGCGAATTTCAGTTCGGATACGCCATCCACAATGGAAAGCTAGACACCCGCGATCCGGAGATTGCACGGCGTCACCTCCTGCTCGGATCGCGGGATCTCTTCCGAACGGCTATTGGGTTGGACTTGTCGCTCGGGCGAGGCTCACGCGTCGGAATCTATGGGGTTCATCTCTCGCATGGCCAGGTCTTGGGGCGCGGTCGAAATCAAGGGCTGAACGCGATAGGCGTCCGCTTCACCAGGGAAATCTCCAGATGACGAGCTGAATGAATTGCCCTGGCGCTCGACCGCGGGATTCGGCGGATAAGAATGAAAGCGGGACGATGCCACACTGGCTCAAGCTGTCCGTGGCTCTCTGGCTCGGCCCGGTGCGCGAGGATCCCGTCTGTCGTCGGCTGATGACAGCGCCGGGCGAGGGTCCGGGCATGGCGCTGAACTATCGGGCGACGATGGATCAGCCGCAACGCTTCCTCCACTTCAAGGGGGGCGGCGCCAAAGTCGGCTGGCGCCCAAACGACACCAGTCCAGCGAGACCGATTATGACGTCGGCATCTCCAGATTCGGCCATGTCATGCTCCGCGCCATGCTGACGGAACGGCGCAGTCGCACCTGACGCACAGCCGCGGCAAGTGGCCTGACGGCCTGGGGCTGTGCGTGGCGCATCGGCGTCCGATGCGCAGGGCTATCGCCGCGGTTGCTCGGCGCCTAGCGTGGGTCGACGAGACCGTCTTCCGCCGGAGCAAGGACAACGAGCCGGCTGTGCTCGCCGCCTGACGCGGCTCACAGCTCACGCGTTCTGCTCCGCAGAAGCCATCCCTACGGGGACGACAGCCGGGTGAATTCAAGCCGTCCACAGTCTCCGCCGCCCACCGGTGGCGAGGACCCACCTCAGATGATTACCCCTCTTTCTCATCCCATCATGAGACGGCTCCGGGCCGAACTCGAAGAGAATCACGAGCCCCGCGTGGCCACGCTTCCTGCCGAGCGCCTCGGCTGATGAGAGAGCCCTCACGAAGGCCGCGATGGAGAAGCGGACGCTGCTCGCCAGGCACTGGCGTCGATGATCCAGACAACGGTTTCGAGCTACAGTGGTGTCGAACCCCAGAGGGACTCTTCCAACAAGCCGCTTTGACAAACGACAGCCAGTACGTCCGGTGGCGGCGCCTTGGAGGGGGGCTGTCCGCATGATGAGCCAGTGGGAGGGTCATCCAGACCTTGAGGGAGGCGCCGTCGCGGGGCAGACTGGCTTGGGCTGATAGGGCCGCGCGCCTGGCGCGCCCAGATGCAAGGACTTGAGCGCGTGCGGTTGATCTTCCGGTGCCCAAACGAGCTCAAGGATCTGCTCCCGGTGCCCGTGCCGGCCGCGGAGGGTCTTCCCGGTTGGTTGAAGTCGATGCCAGCAGAGGCCTTCAGCGCCCTTCTCGGAAGGAACGAAGATACGGCGAAGCGATGTCCTCCGCTCCTCGATGCGATGACCACCGGGTTCCTGATGCCACTGATGTGCGACGTCCGGGTGGAAGACGGAGAGTTCTCCTGGGATATGGAGCTTCCCGCGGGCCGGAGCGTCGAGTTCCCGCGCTCGCCGATGTCGTTCCACGACCCTGCCCAGATCTCCGGGGCCCCCTTTGCGGAACAAGACCAGTTCATCGTGAAGTTCCACAACCCCTGGGCCATCGAAGTCCCGGCCGGCTACTCCGTGCTGTTCACCCACCCGCTGAACCGCCACGATCTCCCGTTCGTGACGCTCACCGGACTGGTGAACTGCGATCGCTTTTCACACCTGGGGACTCATTTTCCCGCCCTTTGGCGTGACCCGAAGTTCAAGGGCGTGCTGCCCAAGGGGACGCCGATCGCGCACTGCATTCCGGTCAAACGAGAAAGCTGGGATGTGGAAATGGCGACGTTGGACGAGGCGCAAAGCCAGGATGCTCAAGCCACCCTCGATGCCATTCGGCGCGCACGCGGGGTCTACCGCCGCCGCTTCCAGGCCTGAGATCAGCCCCTGCCCGTCAAGAAGGCCGCTGCCGTGCTGGCGTTTAGGAAGAGTCGCCCGTGCGGCGCGCTGGACAGAGTCGTGATCGCGGCGCCCAGCAGCTGGGGCGCGGCTCGAACGACCGCACGAAGATGAGCCTCGCCTGCCGCGCGCCTGCCTTGTTCGAGCAGGCATTTGGCCAAGGCGAGGCGGGTGAGGGGATCGTCGGGCCCAATGGTCAGGGCCCGCTCGTAGAGATCGCTCGCGGCGGCCTGGTCGCCTTCGAGCGCGAGCGTTCGGGCAAGAGCGACGTGGACGTCGTGTCGGCGTGGCGTTTCGGCCAGCAGCTCTTGCAGGATCGCACGTGCCCCAGCGTGGTCCTGACGCCTAAGGTGGAGGTAGGCTAGACCCACCCTGAGGCTCGGCTCGCGGGGCATCGCGGCAAGCCCGGCGTCGAAAACCGCCATCGCCTCGGGGAAGCGACCTCTATCGCCAAGCATCTCACCCAGTTGCAGGAACGCCAGCGGGAACGGTGGACGCCGGGTGACGGCGCGCTGCAGTTGGGTCAGCGCTTCATCTTCCCGGCCGACGCCGTTGAACGCGCGCGCCAGCAGCGCCTCGAGCTCCGGGTCAGGATTGCGCCGGGTCGCGCGTTGCAGGGGGGGAATGGCGTCAGCGTAGCGCCCTTGCAGCAGAAGCGCGTGAGCGAGCAGGCGGACGGCGGTTACGTTCCCCGGGGCTGATCGTACGACGCCATCCGCCAGACGTTCGGCCAGTTCAAAACCCCCCTCGCGCAGCGCCGCAGAAGCCTGATGCAGCGCTTCCTGAATTGTCCGCGGGCGCGCTGGGGCAAGGCCCTGTCGCTTCGGCGCCATCGGCTATGGCTCACCTGGCGAGGGCTCCCCCACGGTCCTGAGAAACCGCAGGACAGCATCGGTGAAGCGGTCGTTGCGATCCCCTGCGATCATGTGCGCAGCGCCCGCCACGTCCGTGAGCACGCCCCCAGGAATGCGCTCGATGAACGCCCTGGCCGCTTCGTCGGAAACCAGCTCGCTCAACCTGCCCCGGATGAGATGCACCGGAATTTGGATCCGAGCGGCCCGCTCCTCGAGCGCAGCCATTCCGTCCTCTGTCCGATCACGCCGAACCCCGCTGGCGAAGCTCGGGTCCCAGTGCCATCGATATCGGCCGTCATCGCCGAGGCGCAGGTTCTTGCGCAGGCCGGAAAGGTCGGTGGGGCGCGGCCTGTGTGGAACATAGGCGGCGATGGCCTCAGCCGCGGCCTCAAGGCTCTCGAATCCCTGCTCCAGGTTGGCGGCCATGAACCCCATGATCCTGGCCACGCCGGTGGGCTCCATGCGGGGCACGATGTCGACCAGCGTCAGGGAGCGGAAGACGCCGGGGGCTACCTGCGTCTCGGCCACGAGTCCGGCAAGTCCTCCGAGCGAGGCTCCGACCAGGTGGACTCCCCCCCTTTGACGCCTGGCCACCTCGACAAGATCGGCGGCGAACCGTTCGATGCCGTAGTCTCCACATGGCGCCCAGCTGCTGTCGCCGTGACCGCGGAGATCGAGCGCGATGACTCCCCAGCCCTCGGCCGCGAGCTTCTGCGCAGCGCCGGCCCACGAATGGCGGGTCTGGCCTCCGCCGTGCGCAAGGATGACCACGCCAAGCCGGTCCGCGCCGAACACATCAGCTGCGAGGGTGACCCCCGCTCCGACATCGAAGTCGATGCGTCTTGGCTTCAGGATGGTCGTCGTTTCCATAAGTCGAAACTCCCCTGCGCCGATGCTGGTCGGCGCCTCCCTTCTGTCGTCGGCGGTTTGTCGCCGCTCACTTGGTCTCGACAGCCCTCTCGAGCTCTAGCCGCACAAGCTCGGGATGCTCCATGGGAAGGAGGTGGGTGGCGCCCTTCACCTGGTCCATCGAAATCCTGCCGGCGGCGCTCAGCTCGGTGTCAGCCGCCGCGAGCGACGCGCAGGTCGATCCGTGCTCGGCCCGCAGGATGCGCACCGGAGGCCCCGGAGCGAGCAGGGCCGACCACGAGTCATGCCCGTGGGAGACGAAGTTGCTCACCTCCCACTCCGGCGAACAGGCGAGCTCAACACCACCAGCCGACCGCTCGCGGAAGGCGTCGGCCACGTAATCCTCAAGCTGTGCGTCGTTGAGCGATTTGAACGCTCCCCGTCCACGGTAGGTCTCGAGCGCCTCTTGCCGGGAGGCGAATGTCGCTCGTCGTCGGCGCGCGCCGTCCGCAAGCGGCGAGTTGACGGGGCCCTTGCGGGCCTCCTCGGCGGCTTCGCGCGAGAGGATCACCGGCTCGAAGAGCACAAGAGCTCGGATACGATCGGGCGACATGTGGGTGGCGAGGAGGCTCGCCGTTCCCCCCATCGAATGCCCCGCAAGCACGACGTCACGGGCATCGATGGCCTCCAGGAGTGCGCACAGATCCTCCGCGAGGTCGGTCCAAGTCGAGCGCCCCACCGCATGGGTCGGAAGCGTGCTGCGGCCGTGTCCGCGCAAATCCAGCGCGAGGACCCGGTGGCGAAGCGCCAGCGGCGCAAGGATGCTGCGATAGGTACGGGCGTTGAATCCATTGGCGTGGGAGAAGACCACGTCGACCGGACGGTTGGGGTCGCCGACGTCGAGTGCGCCCATGGCCCCGCCGCGACCGGGGAGCTCGATCAGCCGCTGACGGGGCTCTGGCGTTGCAATGGTCATTCTTGGGTCCCCGACCCGGCCGCGGGCTGGGCGCCGAGCCCGCTCGCCGCGTCGTTGATGCTCCAGATGCAATCGCCTCCCGGCCCGACAGCCGCGGCGCCGTGGGATCCCACCGGCTCGAGCTTGCCATCGGTGAGGAAGGCGATGCTCGACTCATTCGCCGGCGGGACTTTCGCCAGGAAACGCTGTCCCGCCGGCCCACGCCCGACGATGACGCCGAACTTGGGCTGGCCATTGCGCTCATAGAGAACGGTGTAGGTCTCGATGATCCCGGGACCGGCGTAAGTCTCGTCGAGCTCGGGCACAGGCTCGCGGGCGGCGTCGGCTTCCGCTTGAAAGTCGAAGTCCCGGTGGACGACGTCGAGCGGGAAGGGCTCTCGCGCCAAGACTATGGTGTGATTGTTGGTGGCGTAGCCGCCGTTCGCGAAGAGAAGGCCCTTGCGGCCGCTCTGGCGCAGCTTCAGCACCATGCTGACCACGGCGTGGCTCATGTAGTTGCCGATCGGGCCGCCGCCGAAGGTCAGACCGCCGAACACCGTGGCGGGCTTCTCCACCGGCCAACCGATCAACCGCCGGGCCATCTTCGGCACGCAGGGGAAGCAGCTGTAGAGCTCGACAAAGTCGAGATCCGAGGCGGTGACGCCGTTCACGTCCAGGGCGCGGTTGAGCGAGACGGCCATGCTGGCCGAACGGTCGTAGCGGTCGCGCTTGAGGTAATCGTCCGGTTCATGGGCCGCTGCGCCTGCGCCGACATAAACCAGCCGGTCCTCGGGAATGCCCGCCTCGCGGGCGGCGGCCAGGCTGGCGACGATGAACCCGGCGCCCTGGTTCACGGAGGAGTTGGCGACCATCAGCTTGGTATAGGGGAAGGCGATGGGCCGGTTGTCCGCCGAGGGGGTCACGATGGCCTCCGGCGTGGCCGGCTTGCGAATCCAGGCGCCGGGGTTCTCCGCGGCGACCTCGGAGAACCGGGACCAGATGGCGCCGCTCTCGGCCTGGGCTTCGGCCAAGGTCTGGCCGTAGGCGGCGCGGCCGGCGTTCTCGTAAAGTGGATACACGTCCACCGGTGCGGTCAGGCCGTAGCGCTGGCGCAGGGAGGGCGGGCCGGCGCGGCCGGTCGCCTGGCGCAGCGGGTTGTGGGCGGAGGGATCATTGCCCGCTCCGAGGGCGGCCAGCTGGGCGGCGGTGCGCAGGGCCTCGCCGCCGGCCACGGCGGCGACCTGGATCTCGCCCCCAGCGATCCGGCGGGCCGCCTCGTTGAGCATCAGGATGGGCGTATCGCCGCCGGGGTAGGAGCTCTTGTAGCAGAGCCTCGGTTTGGCCCCGAGTCTGGCCGCCAGGGGGGCCGAGACGTCGCCAAGCTCGCGGAAGGACAGTTGGTCGACGACGGCCAGGGAGTCCAGCCGGGCGATCCATCCGGTGCCGGCTTCGCGGTCGGCCTCGCGCAGGGCCGCCTCCATCAGGCCGATGGGGTCCAGGCCGTGCCGTGGGTCCATTGGCCGGTCATTGAGCTGGCCCACGCCCACGATCACTGGAATCTGCGCGGCGTCGTCACTCATCTTTGATCCCTCACCTGGACCTGGTGTCTCAGCGCCCCTGCCAAACGGGCGCGCGCTTCTCCGCGAAGGCGTGCGGGCCCTCGCGCCCGTCTTCGGACCGGAGCGGGGGGTGCGATCGCCGCGCGGGCTGGCGCCCAGGCGGCCGCCTCGGAGGCGATCTTGCCGTATTGGATCCCGAGGGCGATCCGCTCGGAGGCCGGCGCCGCCAGCGGTGCGGTGGCAGTGATGCGCCTGGCCAGCCTCAGCGCTGCGTCCAGCACCAGCGCCTGCGGCGCGACGGCGTCGAGCAGGCCGAGCTCCAGCGCCCGTGGGGCCGAGATCAGCTCCCCGGTCTGCGCCATCGTGATGGTGCTCTCCAAGGCGACGGTCAGATCGCTGGCGAGCGTGAGCTCGGCGCCTCGGCAGAGCGCCGGTCCGTCCACCGCCGTGGGCGGCTTGGGGATGTGGCGCTCGACGCAGCCCCAGGCCTGCTCGCGCGCCCCCGCAGTGAATGGCGCTCGTTTGCCCAGGGCCTGGAGCTGGGCTCCGGCGTCGAGAGACTCATCGCCCGCCCCCGCGATGATCCCCGCCCAGACGTCCGGAGTGCGACCGGCCGCCTCCAGCGCCTCGCCGGCACCGGCGGTGGCAGCGCGGTGTACAGCGTTGCGCGCTTCGGGCCCGTTGCGGGTGACGGTCATCACCTTCTCATGACGGCCGACGAGAACGGCTTCCCTCATACGCTGATCGCCTCACCGACTCCGGCTTCGGCGCAGGCCCTGGCGGCGCCGTAATCGGCCTTGCCATTGCTGGCGCGCAGGGATCGGTCGGCGACGACAATCCGCTTGGGCGTCTTGTAGCCGGCCAGCGTCTTGCGCACGTGCGTTCTGAGCGCCGCCTCGTCGAGGCTCTGGCCGGGCGCGAGCTCGACCACAGCGGTGACCGCCTGGCCCCATTTTTCATCAGGCAGGCCCACCACCAGGGCGTCCTCGATGCTGGGGTGCGTTTTCAGGGCCTCCTCGACCTCCTCCGGGAAGACCTTTTCGCCTGCCGTGTTGATGCAGGCGTTGCCGCGGCCGAGCAGGGTGAGGGTTCCGTCGGGCTCGACGAGACACCAGTCGCCCGGCATGGAGTAGCGGACGCCGTCGATCACCCGGAATGTCCGCGCCGTCTTCTCCTCGTCCTTGTAGTAGCCCACCGGATTGGGCGGCCCTAGGGCAACGAGACCGCGCACGCCCGAGCCCGGCTCAACCGGCCTGTCGGCTTCGTCGAAGACCCGGCAACGCTCGCCGATCGTGAATTTGGCGGTCTGCACCTCGCCCGTCTTGGTCATGATCGAGCTGCCCATGCCCAGGGCCTCGGACGAGGAGAAGGCGTCGCTGAGCATCGCCTGAGGCATGTGCTCCAGCAGCCCGCGCTTCACCTCCAGGCTCCACATGACGCCCGAGGAGACCACCGCGGCGACGGAGGAGACGTTCCAGCGGCCGGGGTGGGCGTTCAGGGCGTTCAGCAGCGGCCGGGCGAAGCTGTCGCCGACGATGGTCAGCGACTGTGGACTGTGCCGGTCAATCGCCTGCAGCATCTCGACGGGATTGAACGTATCCCCCGCCAAGGTAATCAGACAACCGCCGGCAAGGTGCGTTCCGATCGCCGTGAGCAGTCCCGTGCCGTGCATCAGCGGTGGCGCAATGAGGGCGCGGCCGCCGGGCCCCACGTTGCGGGTGTGCTCACGCAGCGCCTCCAGCGTCTCCGGCACCGGCCCCAGCTTGCGGGCCGCGCTGAGGGTGACCTCCCGCAGGTCGTGGTGCGGCCACATCACGCCCTTGGGCATGCCCGTCGTGCCGCCGGTATAGATGAAGAGCAGATCCTCGCCCGAGCGCTCGAGCAGCAGCGCAGAACCGTCCCCTTCCGTGACGAGCGTGTGGAACCGCTCCGCGAACGGCGCGATGTCACCGTCGTCCGTCACCTCCACCCAGGCCTTCACCTTGGGAAGACGGTGGCGGATCTGGGCCACCGCATCCCGGAACTCGGGGGCGTAGACGACGGTCTGGGCGTCAGAGTTGTCGAAGATGTACCAGACCTCATCCGGCGTATAGCGGTAGTTGACGTTGACGTGGGTCAGCCGCGCTTTGAACGCAGCCGAGAGCGCGATCATGTATTCGGGCCGGTTGCGCATGTAGAGGGCGATCTTGTCGCCGGGCGCCGCGCCGCGGGCGACAAGGGCCCGGGCGAGGTTGTTGGAGAGGCGGCGCGCTTCGCCCCAGGTGATCGTCCGCTCGCCGTGGATGAAAGCCGGGGCGTCCGGCGGCAGCACCGGCTCGATGGCTTCGAGTATGTCGCCGAAGTTCCAGCCCACGCTCTGTCTCCCTGTGTCTTTTTTACTGTCCGAAGCTTATCGCCCTAGCTCGTGCGGACCTCGCGGAAGGGGATGTGCCGGTCGACCTCGGGCTCCTTCGGCAGCCCCAGCACCCGCTCGCCGATGATGTTCCGCTGGATTTGGTCCGTGCCGCCGCCGATGGACGTGAAGTAGGCATTGAGCGTCAGGAAATTGGCGTCGTCGGCCCTTGGGTGCTCAGGCCCGTCGAGAAGGCTGCCGGGGCCGAGGATCATCGTCCGGACGCGCGCCTCCTCGTGGAGGATGCGGCTCATCGCCAACTTGCCGAGGCTCATCAGCGAAGAGGATGTGCCCTGCTTCAAGTCCGCCTTGGCGCGGGCGGCGTTGAGTGCGTTGAGTTTCTTCAGGCCGATCACCCTGGCGATCTCCTGGCGGATCAGCGGATCGCCGAGCACGCCCGCCTCCCGGGCCAGCGCCACGAGCGGCTCGCCGGCGCCTTCGGGCACGCCGCTGCGAGGGCCGCGCGCGGCTTCGCCCATCGCGGAGCGCTCGTAGGCGAGCGCGGTCTGCAGCACCCCCCAGCCCTCGCCGAGTTCGCCGAGCAGGTTGTCTTCAGGACAGTGGGCGTCGGTGAAGAAGACTTCGTTGAACTGGCTCTCCCCGGTGATCTGCCGGAGCGGTCGCACCTCGACGCCCGGCTGCTTCATGGGCAGGAAGAAGAAGCTGATCCCGCGGTGCTTGGGCACCTCCCAGTTCGTGCGAGCGATCAGCATGCCGTAGTCGGCGCTGGCGGCGTAGCTGGTCCAGACCTTCTGGCCGTTGATCACGAAATGGTCGCCCTGCCGGTCGGCGCGGGTCCGGACCCCCGCCAGGTCCGAGCCCGCGCCGGGCTCGGAATAGAGCAGGCACATGCCGACCTCGCCGCGCAGCAGCGGGACGATCAGCTTCTCCTTGAGCGCCTGCGTCCCCCCGGCGAGCAGGGTGTTGGCCCATAGGTTGGTGCGGTCCTGACCCGTGCCGGGCGCGCCGACCGCGGCGAACTCCCGCTCGACCACTCGCGCCTCGGCGTCCTTCAGGTTTCGGCCCATCCATTCCGCCGGCCAGCGGGGGACGGCCCAGCGGGCCTCGACGACCTTGGCCAACCAGGTCATGCGGTCCGCCTCGCTTTGCAGCGGGCCTGTCCAGTTGGCCGCCAACCAGGCGCGGACTTCCTCGCGCAGGCTCTCTTCGGCCGCCGAGCGGGCGGAGTCGTCAGCCATGGGCGGTCTCCAGTTCACGCAGGTAGCGGTCACGGTGGAAGGCCGGCGCGCCGAACAGTTGCGCGTCGGCCCGGGCCCGGCGCAGGTAGAGATGGGCCGGGTGGTCCCAAGTGAAAGCGATCCCGCCGTGCATCTGGATCGCGTCGGCGCAGATCTTCACGAAGGCGTCGGAACAGGCGAAGCCCGCCAGCTCCACGGCCGCCCTCGCGTCGGGCGCTGCTGCCGCAAGTTGAGCGGCGGCGTAGCGCGCGGCCGAGATGGCGCTTTCCGATTCCAGGAATAGATCGGCGGCCATGTGTTTGATCGCCTGGAAGCTTCCGATCGGCCGTCCGAACTGGATGCGGGTCCTGGCATAGTCAACGGTGAAGGAAAGCACGTGCTGACCGGCGCCGGACTGTTCGCCCGCAAGCGCCACGCGGGCAAGATCGAGCGCCGCCTCGATGGCCTGCCAGCCTCGGCCGCCCTTGCCGATCCGCCTGGCCGCGGCGCCATCGAACCGCAGGCTCGCGAGCCGCAGCGTCCTGTCGAAGGTGGGAAGCAACGCCCGGCTGACCCCCCTAGCGTCGGAATCCACTTCGAAGACGTCGATTCCGTCCGCAGATCGGGCGGCCACGAGCAGCACGTCTGCGACGTGTCCGTGGATGGCAAAGGCTGCCTCACCATCTAGCCGCCAGCTTTCGCCGTCACCGCTGGCGATAGCCGCCACCCCGTCAGGCGTCCAGCACCCGCGCGGGCCCGTCAGGGCGGCGGCCGCGATGAGAGTGCCCGCCGCAAGGCCTGGGAGAATTCTTCCGGCCGCGTCGGCGTCGTCCAGTCGGCGGACGAGTTCCGCGGACAAAACTGCGCTCGACAAGAAAGGCGCGCAAAGAAGCGCCGCGCCGACGTCCTCCATGATGAGCTCGAGTTCCACGGGGCCCGCGCCCGCGCCGCCGTATTCCTCGGGTACAACCAGCCCGAGCAGGCCGATGGCCGCCAGCTCAGCCCACAGCGCGGCGTCGTAGCCTTCGCGACCATCCATGATCCGCCGGACGTCCGGGAGCGCGCTCCTGTCTGCCAGGAGCCGGCTTAGGGACGCCCTCAGGGCCGAGAGATCCTCGTGACTCAAAGCGGGCATGGCCAGTCCGGATTTATAGACGATGAGCGTCACAAAATACGACGGGGAGCCGCTCGGCAAGCTCGATCTCACCGAGGCCCCTCCGGGCGCCCCATTGCCGACGCAACGGATGAGGCGCATTGACCTGCCGCAGGAATTATCTGACGGTCCTCGTCCAAAACAGCATTCCGGAGCGGGTCATTGAGCGTGTTGGCGTCGAGCGCAGGGTCGCCCGCGCGTGGTCGGCCAAGGGACGTCTCAATCGAGGCGCGTGTCTTCGACGCGGCTATGGCCGTCTATGCCGAGGGGGGGTGGGCGGCCTTCTCCTTCGAGGCGGTGGCGCGTCGCTCGGGGGTCGGCAAGGCGTCCATCTACCGCCGGTGGCCTGGTCGCGGCGAACTGTTGAGGCAAACGTTCGAAGCGCGCTGGCTCGCCGTCACGAAAATAGACACTGGCAACCTCAGGGGAGATCTGCGGGCCCTCGCTCGCATGGTGGCTCAAACCCTCACGGGTCCGTTCAGCGGTGCGCATCCACGGATCAGCCTGGACTTGGCCGAACATCCCGAGCTCCTGGCGTTCCTGCGTCCCTATGCGGAGGCCACCATCGCGCAGGGACGGCACATCATCCGGCGAGCGATCGCCAGGGGCGAGCTCGCCGCATCAGTCAACCCGGGTCTGATCATGGATCTGGTGGTCGGGGGCGTCACCAACCACGTCCGGACGACGCCCCGCCGTCTTCGTCAGGCGATGCTGGCGAAGATCGAGGGCTTCATCGACTCGATCGTCGAGGTCGTTCTCGCGGGCGTGGGCGCCAAAACCTTGCCCGTGCGCGCGCCAGGGCCGGGGGAGGAAGGCCTGTGAGCACTGACGCGGTGGACGCGGTGGTGGTTGGAGCTGGCTTCGGCGGCCTCTACATGGTCCATCGGCTGCGGCAGCTCGGCATGACCGTCCAGGGCTTCGATGCCGCGGGCGGCGTTGGCGGCACCTGGTACTGGAACCGCTATCCCGGCGCGCGCTGCGACATCCCGAGCCTCTTCTACTCCTACACCTGGTCTGCCGAGGTGCAGCAGGAATGGCGCTGGAGCGAGAAGTACGCCGCCCAGCCCGAAATCCTGGCTTACGCCGAGTTCGTGGCGGAAAAATACGACCTGAAGCGGGCCTTCGCCTTCGAAACCAAGGTGACGTCGGCGGTCTGGGACGAGGCTGCCCGCCATTGGACGGTGACCACGGACCGCGGTCATCGCGTCTCCGCCCGCTTCTGCATCATGGCGACGGGTTGCCTGTCGATGCCTCGCGCGCCGGGCATCCCCGGCGAGGACAACTTCGAGGGCCGGACCTTCCACACCGGCACGTGGCCGCACGAGCCGGTCACCTTTGAGGGGCAGAAGGTGGCGGTGATCGGCACCGGCTCATCAGCCATCCAGTCGATTACCGAAATCGCCAAGACCGCACACCACGTCTACGTCTTCCAGCGCACGCCGAACTTCAGCGTCCCGGCCCGAAACGCGCCGCTGACCGAGCAGGATTACGCCGCGTTTTGGGAGCAGTACCCGGCCTACCGGCAGATGGTGCTGGAGGGCACGGCGGGGATCGCCGGCGGCAGCCCGTTTCGCAGCCTAACAGCCGAACAGCAGCGCGCCAGGTTCGAAGAGCTTTGGAACATCGGCGGCGCCGGCTACCTCGGCGCGCTGGCGGACCTACTGACCAACCCGATCGCGAACGACGCGGCGGCGAACTTTGTGCGCGAGAAGATCCGCGACATCGTGAAGGACCCGGACGTGGCCGAGGCCCTGCTGCCGGACGATCATCCAATCGGGGCCAAGCGCATTTGCGTCGACACCGGCTATTACGAGGTGTTCAACCAGGAGAACGTCACCCTGGTGAACCTGCGCAAGGCGCCCATCGAGGCGATCACGCGGGCCGGGGTGCGGCTGCAGGCGCAGGCGCAGGAGTATCCGGTCGACGCCGTCGTCTACGCCACCGGCTTCGACGCCATGACGGGGGCGCTACTGAACATCGACATCCGCGGGGAGGGTGGGTTCAGCTTGTCCGAGGGGTGGCGGGACGGGCCCAAGACATACCTGGGACTGCAAGTCGCCGGCTTCCCCAACTTCTTCACCATCACCGGTCCGGGCAGCCCCTCGGTGCTGTCCAACATGATCAGCAGCTGCGAGCAGCACGTCGAATGGATCACCGATTGCTTGGCGTGGCTGGACGCCAACGGAGTCGATGCCATCGCGGCCGACCCGCAGGCCCAAGAGGACTGGGTCCGCAAGGTCAACGAGGCCGCCGACCAGACCCTCTTCCCGAAGGCCAACAGCTGGTACATCGGGGCGAACATCCCCGGAAAGCCGCGGGTCTTCATGCCCTACGTCGGCGGCCACTACCGACAGATCTGCAACACCGTGGCGGCGGACGGATACCGCGGGTTCCGTCTCTCGGGATCGGCGGACCGCGCCTCAAGGCGGGTGGTGCGGACATGACCCGGTTGGATCGGCGAACGCAGGGTTCGTCGACTGCCCCCTCGCAGACAGGAGTCACCCATGCCCCTTCATAGCCGCATCTGCGATATCTTCGGCATTCAGTATCCGATCGTGCTCGCCGGGATGGGCGGCGCCAGCGTCCCGCGGCTGGCGGCGGCGGTTTCGAATGCAGGCGGGCTTGGCGTGCTGGGCGCGGCGGCCTGCTCGCGCGAGGAACTGCGCGAGTGGATCCGCGAGGTTCGATCCCTCACCGATAAGCCATTCGGTGTCGACACCCTTCTGCCGGCGTCGGTGCGGCGCGATGGGAGGGACACCGCGGGGCCGGGGAAGCCGTCGCCCCTGGACCTCGCGAGCGAATACCAATCCTTCGCGGACGAGTTCATGCGCCAGGAGGGCTTGACGAAAGTGGCGCGGCCGCCACGGCGGTCCAACGCCGACGGGCAAGGCGGGCCGATGTTCTTCTCGAAGGAATTCTTCGAGGAGCAGATGGAGGTGGTCGTCGAGGAGAGGGTCCCCGTCTATGCCGCCGGGCTTGGCAATCCGGGCCCGTGGATGGAGCGGATGCGCGAGAACGGCACCAAGGTCATGGCGGTCATCGGTTCAGTGAAGCACGCTCTGCAGGTGGCGGCTTCCGGGGTGGATGTGGTTGTCGCACAAGGTCATGACGGCGGCGGCCATAACTCCCCGGTCGGCACCATGGCGCTCATCCCGCAGGTCGTGGATGCGCTCGCGGGCCGCGTGCCGGTCCTTGGTGCGGGCGGTATCGCCGACGGGCGGGGGGTCGCCGCTGCGCTGATGCTTGGCGCCGAAGGCGCCTGGATTGGAACGGCCTTTCTCGCGACCGAGGAAGCCGGCATCCATCAGTTCCAGAAGGAAGCCCTTGTGGAATCCGGCGACACGGACACCGTGGTGTCGAAGTCCGTGACCGGCAAGCCCGCGAGGCTTGTGCGGAACAAGTGGGCGCAGGCCTGGGTCGACGCCGGCAAGGAGCCCCTCCCGATGCCCTATCAGTCGATGATCTCCGGACCGGTTCTCGCAGCCGCCACCCAGGCGGAACGCAAGGATATCGCGCCTGGCTTTGCTGGCCAGGGGCTCGGCTTGATCCGGCAGATACGTCCGGCGCGTGAAGTGCTGGAGGATCTCGTCAGGAGCGCGGAGGAGAGCCTCACGCGAGCCGGTCAGTTCTGTTGAGTGGGCGATGGGCTGGGGAGACGTGCGGTGACCGATGACGCTGAGCTGCCTGGCGCTGCCCCTGTCAAGGCCTGGCAGGCGGCATTGCGGGCCGCCCCCTTTCACAACTGGCTGGACCTGGACATCGTGGCACTCTCGGACGACGGCCTCGAACTCGCGATGCCCTGGCGGGACGAGATTGTCTCCAACCCCCGCATCGGTTCCGTCCATGGGGGCGTTCTGGCCTCGTTGATCGATCTCGCCGGGTTCTACGTCCTGCTGGTTCACGGCCATCGGGTCACCGCGACCGCTACACTCTCGGTGGACTATCACCGTCCGGCGACCGCTGGGCCCATTCTCACATCCTCAAGGATCGTGAAGGTTGGGCGGCGGCTGTCAGTGGCCGAAAGCATGGTGCGAAGCGCTGGCGGTGACCTATACGCCAGCGGCCGCGGCGTCTATCTCACGGGCGAATAGCGTGACCCAAAGGCCAGCGCACCCGCCGCCGCCCGGGCGGCTCCGGCAGATGACCGGCGGTCGCCCGGCTGCACCATCCGCAGTTCGTGGGCGACCGATGAGCGTTTAGCCGAGCTGAGCGCCGGCAGAGGATAGCAGCCGTCAGCGCCCGAGTGAGTTCTGACGCCTTGGCTAGCGGTTGGGTCTGCAGGCGGCCAGCTTCTCTGGGGGAAGCTTGTCGCGAGAGTCGCCGAACGCAGTGATCACCCCAACCCGCTTCGCGAGTTGCTTGCAGGCGCTTACGCTCAGTGTCTGGTTGGTCCGAGCCCGAGCCACGCAGCGGGCGTCCTGACAATTGAACACAGCGCCGCCAGCGACGATCTTTAAGGGCTCGTTGAGCGCGGTTTCAAGCTGCGCCACGACCGGCTCAGCGGCCTGGCCGGCTGCAACGATTGCGAGCGTCGCCAGGAGCCCTCCGACAGATGCTTTCAGAAACCTCACCCTGTATCCCCCATTTCCAACGCTGCAGCTCAGACCGCCAAATACGATTGTAACATACAGCGCAAACTCGGCCCGCGGAAGATCGGCCTTGGCGGCGCAGGTCCCCTTCGTGTCTCCCTTGGTCGCGGGCGCTTTTCGCCGCCGCACCGACGGCGCAGCTCACAGCCCCGCTTTTCTCATTGCGTGACCCGGAAAGTGCGGCGAAGCTAAAGCAACGAAGATTACATGTCCCGTCTGCTGCGCCGAAGATGCAGCATCGTCGCGACTGGAGGACGCGAAGGTGTCGAGCGTTTCGCGCGTACCTTGGCTTCGGACACGGACCTTCGGGGCGCTGCAATGCGCAGCCTCCGGCCTTTCCTCGTACTCAGTTCGTATTTCGGCGGCTTCCATGCCGCACGGTCTCAGAAGACACAATCAAAGAAGTGAGACAAACAGGGAGGAGTTCATCTTGACCAGGCGTTGTCACCTTTTGGGTGGTTCAATACTTTCCGTCGCCATCTCCTTCGGGGGCGCTGGCCTGGCGACCGCCCAGGCCCAGACCAGCCAACCGGCCGAAGTGGAAGAAGTCGTCGTGACCGGCTCCTTTATCGCCGGCACGCCCGAGGACGCGGCCCTGCCAGTCGACGTGCTTAGCGCAGCGGACTTGGAAGAGCAGGGCTCGCCGACGGTCGTCCAGCTCGTCAAGAACGTGACGTCGTCGCAATCGGCGCTGGGCGAGAGCAACCGCTACAACGGCGGCGCGGGGACGGCGACGATCAACCTGCGGGGCTTCGGTGCGGCGCGCACCCTGACCCTGATGAATGGCCGTCGGCTCGCTGACAGCCCCGTGGCCGCCTTCCAAGGCGGCGGCGCCAACCTCAACTTCATCCCGACCGCCGCCGTCGGGCGGATCGAGATCCTCAAAGACGGGGCGGCGGCCACCTATGGCTCCGACGCCATCGGGGGCGTGGTCAATTTCATCACCCGCAAGGATCTCGACAACCTCGAAGTCAGCGCCGAATACGCCTTCATCGACGGCTCGGACGGCGACTACCGGCTGGACGCGGCGTGGGGCAAGCAGTTCGACAACGGCAACGTCTTGCTCACTGGCGGGTACCGCCACCGTTCGCGGCTTGATATCCATGACCGCGACTGGGCGCTCCGGTCGTTTGATTTCGGCGGCTATGCAGGCGCAGGGGGCTGGACCGGGGCGTCGAACCCCGGCCTGTTCCTCGCCGGAGCGAACCTCTTCCGCGATAACGGCTGCGAGGAGCTGGGCGGCGTCCTCACCAACAACGTGACCTACCAGAATCCGCTGAACGGCACGCTAGGACAGGGGGCCACAGCCACGGTCGCGGTGCCGACGGGGCCGCAGAATCCAGCGACGTCCAGTTCCACGTGCCGGTTCCAGTTCTCCAATTTCAACGACCTCGTCAATGAGGAGGACCACTACCAACTCTACGGCGAGGTGAACTTCGATCTTTCGGAGACCATGGCCTTCCACGGGGAAGTCGCGTGGACGAAGAACGACACGCCGGTCCAGCGGATTTCGCCTGCCAACCTGACTGCCCAGTATCCGTCGCCAGTTTCAATGGGCGGCACCTCGTTCTCGCCGACAGCTCCCAACGGTCCCAACTTTTCAGTTCCATACAATATTCCAGCGAACCACCCGGGCCTCGTGGCCTTGCTGAACAGCTGCGCCGCGCCGCTGACCGCCGCGCAATGCGCGGCGATCCGCGCCACCGCCAACAGCAGCGTCGGCGCCCAGCCTGGCGCGCCCTTGGGCGCGCGGGGGGTGGATATCGTGCAGCTGGGCTGGCGCGCGATCGCCTTCGCCGGCCATCCGCTCAACCCCGACAGGGCCGACCACCAATCGATCCAGAACGACGGCTTCCGTGTCTCGGGCGGCTTCCAGGGCAAGGTGTTCGGAAGCGTCAACTACGACACCGCGCTCACCTATATGGAGCAGAAGAACACCTCGAATACGAACGACCTCCTGGTCCGCAATATCCAGCTGGCCCTGCGCGGCTTCGGGGCCAAGGCAGACGATCCGGGCGGCTGTACCGAGGCTGAGACCGCCAACTTCACGACCGGCGCCGGCAACGCCGCCTTGGGGTGCTACTACTTCAATCCGTTCACCAACGGCGTCGCCACAAGCGTGGTGAATGGCGCGGCCAATCCGTTCTTCAACCCGTCGGTGGCGAACGACCCGCAGGTTGTCGCCTGGCTGTACGGAAATTACACCAATGTCTTGACGAACCGGCTGCTCGTGGCGGACGTCGTCTTCTCGGGCGAAAGCGGCATCGAGCTGCCTGGCGGCCCCGTAGCCTGGGCGGCCGGCGCGCAATACCGCTACACCCAGGAGATTCGGAAGTACGGCGCCCTCTTCAATTCGGCGGAGACGCCATGCCCGGATCGCCCGGCGTGCGCCGATGAAAGTGGGCCCCTGCAGTTCTTTGGGTCCGACTCCGACCGCGACGACGACGCGAATGTGAAGGCGATCTTCGCTGAGTTGCAGTTCCCCGTCACCGACGCCATCAACGTCAACTTCGCGATCCGCCACGAGGACTACCAAGGCGCCGTCGGCTCCACCACGAACCCCAAGGTGGCCCTGAAATGGCAGGTGGTCGACTGGCTGGCGCTGCGCGGCACGGCCAGCACCACCTTCCGGGCGCCCGGCCCGGGCCTGGTCGGCAACAACTGCAATAATGGCGTGCGCGTGCTCGGAAGCGCCTACCGCGCCTTCCAGAGCTGCGGCAATCCCGACCTGAAGCCCGAGAAGGCCGACACCTTCAACGTCGGCGCCATCCTGGATATCGGCGGCTTCTCCGCGACTGTCGATTACTTCAACTTCAAGTTCAAGGACGAGATCATCGAGGAAAGCGGCGCTCGCCTGTACGCCACGATGTTCCCGGGCGCGTCGAACGTGAACTGCGGAAACCCGGCCTTCGCAGCGCTGCAAGCCCGCTTCACGTTCGCCGGCGCCTGCGGCGCGGCGAACGTGGCGCGCCTCCGCAGCTTTGTGATCAACGGGCCGACGACGGACACTTCCGGGGTGGAGTTCCGCGCGCAGTACGACTGGGACGGCTGGTTCGACGGCCATTGGGCCGTCGGAGGCGAGGCCACCTACCTCATCGAATACAAGCGCGGGGAAGTGACGATGCTCGGCGCTGACATCCCTATCTCACCTGAGGAGGATCGCGCAGGTCTGTCCGACCTGATCAACGACTTCTTCTCCTACCCCGAACTCAAGGCCAACGCCTTCGCGGCCTTCGTGAAGGGCCCGCTGTCGGTCCGCTGGCAGACGCGGTTCTCAGAAGGCACATCGCCCGCCTTCGGATCGCCGCTGTTCGTCACCGTCCCAAATCCGGCCGCGACAACGGGCGCGGCGGCCTGCGCGGGCGCCTCCACGTCTTGCGCTGGGCGCGACCTCCTGCCCGTCGGCAAGTCAAAGGCCTTCTGGCAGCACGACCTGATCGTGCGCTGGGAGGCGCCGTGGGACTCGGTGGTGACGGCGAGCATCCAGAACATCTTCGACAAGGACCCGCCGTATGTTCCGAGCCAGTACAACTATGACTACACCTCTGGAAACCCACTTGGCCGTGTCGTCGAGATAGGCATCAGAAAGACATTCTAGAGCTTGGGGCTTCGTCCGCACGGGCGTCGCTCCCTGGTGAGCGGCGCTCCTGCTTCCGGCGTTCCCTTCAGCGCGCGTTCTTCGAGGCCGCGGCGCGGTTCAATGTGGGGCCGCCCAAAGTTTTAGGTCTATCCCACCGGGCCGCTGAACCCGGACGCCGCTCGCCTGCGCCCAGGCGAAGTTGGCGTGCGTGTGCAGGTGCACGGCGTGGCGGGACCAGGGATAGGCGGCCGATCGCACATGGCGCCAGCAGGCATGACACAACTCCAGGCGCGGTGTCGCCCGCGTGATGCTCCTGGGACGGCTAGCCGAGATCGCTTCGGGTCGGCCAAGCTGGTTCACGAGGGAGGCAGCTTGCGGCTGGCAGTCTTCAACTGGTGGTTCACCTGGCGGCCGTGTTGAGCCACGGCCACGATCTATGGGCGCTGGGTGCGTCCACCGTTCGGGCGGCAGCGGTGGGGGGACTCCCCACCAGTAATCAAGTCGGATCAGGCATGGCGGTGATGGTCGGCTCCCGGTCCGGCGAGCTGCTCCACGAGGGTGTCGAGCTTGCGGCTGACGGTCTTCAGCTGCCGGTTCACCAGGCGCAGGCGCTCGGCGACAGCCGCGATGTGCGCGCTGGCCGCGTCTACGGTTCCGGCCCCGACGGTGAGGGCCGGCCGACGCAGGATCGCCAGCAGGTCGAGAAACCACTCGGCACCGACATTGTCAGCAATGCCGATCCGTCATCAGCGACGAAGCCAGCACGGGACTGTCAGGAATTTCGTGTGCAGGCCGGGCGGTTGAGCCGGCAGCTTGGGGCGCAGCTGATCGGAGAGCCTGCGCCACTGGGTCTTGGCAGCCTCGGCGTCGTCCTGGGCGAAGGCGGTGGCCATAAGCGCCGAAACCAGCCGACGACCGTTCTTGCCGGCGTGGGCCAGCGCGTTTCGGGCGAAGTGCACACGGCAGCGCTGGTGAGTTGCGCTCGGCACCCGCACGGCGGCCGCCTTCAGCCCCTCGTGGGCGTCAGCGATCACCAGATTCCCGCCGCGCAGGCCGCGGCGGGCCAGCTTGCGCAGGAACTCCGTTCAGAAGGTCTCCGCCTCGGACGGGCCGACGCCCATGCCGAGCACCTCTCTGCGGTCGTCGGTGTTGACGCCGACGGCGACGGTGACCGCCATCGAGACGACACGGCCGGCCTGGCGCACCTTCACGTAGGTGGCGTCGATCCACAGGTAGGGCCACTCGCCTTCGATCGGCCGCTCCAGGAAGGCCTGCACCCGCTCGTCGATCTCCTCGCACAGCCGGCTGACCTGGCTCTTGGAGATGCCGCTCATACCCATGGCCCGGACCAGGTCGTCCACCGAGCGGGTGGAGACGCCCTGGATGTAGGCCTCCTGGATCACTGCGGTCAGCGCCTTCTCGGCCAGCCGCCGCGGCTCGAGGAAGAACGGAAAGTAGCTGCCCTTCCTAAGCTTCGGGATGCGCAGCTCCACGGTCCCGGCGCGGGTCTCCCAGTCGCGATCGCGGTCGCCGTTGCGCTGGACGAGCCGCTCAGGGTTCTTCTCGCCGTGCGCGGCGCCGGTGATCTGGCCGACCTCCAGATCCATCGGCCGTTCGGCGGCGAAGCCGATCATCTCGCGCAGCAAATCGGCGTCCGCGCTCTTCTCCGGCAGCCCGCGAAAGGCGATCATGTCCTTGGTCATCTTCGGTCTCTTGGTCTTGGGGTTGAGCTCAGCAAACCCGACCCTACCGAAGATCGCGGATGACCACCCGCTACGCCGCTCGCTCGCTACGGCGCCTTGTGAGGGCGCGCTCCGCGAGCGGCTTCGCTACCGCCCAGCTACACCACCAGCGGGGACACGACCATCCAGACGGCCTTTGACGAGTTGGCAGGGCTGTTGCAAGGATGTGGTGCCGCAGGCGGCGGGTGGCCAGCAGGAGTCCGCGGAAGCGGTGCGGGCCTAAGTCTCAGCCTCTGATCAAGTCGCCGGCGATGACGCCGGAGAAAGCCCCCGGAGCCCGCGCCCGTCCGCCAAATCCGTCGAGGCAGCCTGAGGGGCGCACTTCAGGGGTGGCGGCTCCTGCTCCTTCGGGATAGGAGCCGCTCACGCATAGTATCGAGAGGGGGCAAGGCACGGGAATATGGCTGTTCCACGATTGACGGGGGGTGGACGTCGACGATCTGCTGGAATCGCGGCCTGTCTTGCTGGGCCGGTCCTTCTGGCCGGCTGTTCGCTCGCGCCGCCCCATGTCCGTCCGGCACAACCAGTCCCGTCGACCTACGCCGACCAGCCATCCGGCGCATCGTCGATCGCCCGGATTGGCTGGCATGACTTCTTCCGCGAGGATCATCTCCGCGCGCTGATCGCCGCGGCGATCGAGAACAATCGCGACATCCGGATCGCCACGGCGCGTGTCGCCGAAGCGCGGGCGGCCTGGCGGATCGAGGGGACGGCGCTCTATCCCGAACTCAACGCCGTCGGGACGGGGACACGCGGGCGGTCGATCATCAACCTGCCGGGGCTCGGCGGCCAGAGCTACGACGCCAAACAGGTGACGGCGCAATTGAGCGCCGGCTGGGAACTCGACTTCTGGGGCCGGCTGGGGAACTTAAGGGAAGCAGCCCGGAACCAGTATCTCGCGACCGAGGAAGCGCGCCGGGCGCTCGCCACCGATCTTATCGCCCAGGTGGCCAACGGCTATCTGCTCGAACGCGAGTATGAGGAGCGGGTGACGATCGCCCGGCGGACGATCGCGACGCGAGAGGAAGCCCTGCGGATCATGCGCCGCCGCTATGAGGTGGGTTCGGGATCGAAGCTCGAGATGACCCAGGCGCAGACGCTGCTCGGCCAGGCCCAGACGGTGCTGCAGGGCCTCGATCGGGACCGCGCGGTCAATCGCAACGCACTGGCGCTGCTCGTCGGTCAGCCCGTGGAGATCGCGTCCGGCCCGTTTGGGCTCGGCGGAGCCGCGCCGGAAATCGACCTGCCTCCGGGACTGCCGTCCGAACTGCTCATCTACCGCCCGGACATCGTCGCGGCCGAATATCGCCTACGCGCCGCCGATGCGAATATCGGCGCGGCGCGGGCGGCCTTCTTTCCCAGCATCACGCTGACCGGCGCGTTCGGCACGGCGAGCACCGATCTTGGCGGCCTGTTCACCGACGGCAGCCGCGCGTGGAGCTTCACCCCGACGATCACGCAGCCGCTGTTCAATGCCGGCCGCCTCAAGGGCAATCTCGACGTGGCCAAGACCCGGCAGGCGGCGGCCGTGGCGGACTATGAGAAGACCGTTCAGCGCGCGTTTCGCGACGTCTCCGACGCGCTGGTCCAGCGGCGTCAGCTGGCGCTCCAGATCGAGGCCACGCGCACTGTGCTCGACGCCCTCCGGGAGCGGGCGCGGCTTGCGCAGCTCCGCTTCGACAATGGCCGTTCGGCCTATCTGGAGGTGCTCGACGCGCAACGGGATCTGTTCGACGCCGAACAGGCGCTGGTGCAGTTGCGCCGCGCCCATCTGGCCAGCGCCATCGCCCTTTATGCCGCCCTCGGCGGCGGTTTTGTCGGACACCCGGCTTTCAACCCAGGCGCGTCCGGCGCCCCAGCGTCAGGAGAACAGCAGCGATGAAGGCGTCCCGGAAGACAAGGCTCGTCCGGGGCGGCATTGCCGCGGCCGGCATTGTCTCCGCCCTCATCCTGTGGCTGCTGCTCAAGCCCGCTGACCTTCCTGATGGCATCATCGGCGGCAATGGCCGGATCGAGGCGACCGAGATTGACATTTCGGCCAAGGCGCCCGGACGCATCCGCGACATCGTCGCCGACGAGGGCGACTTCGTGAAAGCGGGCCAGGTGGTCGCGCATATGGATACCGACGTCCTCAACGCCCAGCGCTCGGAGGCACAGGCCCAGCTCGCGCAGGCGCTCAACGGTATCCAGATCGCCGAAAGCCAGGTGTCACAGCGCCAGAGCGAGCGCGCGGCCGCCTTTGCCGCCGTGCGACAGCGAGAGGCGGAGCTGAATGCCGCGCGCAAGCGGCTGGCCCGTTCGGAGACATTGGCGCGCGAGGGTGCGACCGCCGTGCAGGAGCGCGACGACGATCGGGCGCAGGTCGAGGGGGCCACCGCCGCGGTTGAGGCGGCGCGCGCGCAGCTGGCGGCGGTTGAGGCGGCCATCGGCACCGCGCGCAGCCAGGTGATCGGCGCGCGCTCGAACGTCGACGCCGCCCGGGCGACGATCGAGCGGATCGAGGCCGATATCCGCGACAGTGACCTGCGCGCGCCGGTTGGAGGACGCGTACAGTATCGCGTGGCCCAACCGGGGGAGGTTGTCGCCGGCGGCGGGCGGGTGCTCAACCTCGTCGATCTCGGTGACGTCTACATGACCTTCTTCCTGCCCGAGACGGTGGCGGGGCGGGTGGCGCTCGGAAGCGACGTGCGGATCGTGCTCGATGCCGCACCCGACGTGGTGATCCCCGCCAAGGTATCGTTCGTCGCCGATGTCGCACAGTTCACTCCCAAGACGGTCGAGACGGCAAGCGAGCGGCAGAAGCTGATGTTTCGTGTCAAGGCGCGAATCGATCCCGCTCTGCTCGAACGTCACATCACTCAGGTCAAGACCGGGCTTCCCGGGATGGCTTATGTCCGCACCGATCCCAGAACTGAATGGCCGGCGAAGTTGACCCTCAACGTGTCGCGATGATCGCGCCTGGAATATCGGAGGATGCCGCGCCTCAGGTGGCGGCCCGCCTTTCGGGCGTCGGCCACCGCTACGGCAAGACGCTGGCGCTCGACGGAATCGACCTGGAAATCCCGGCTGGACGCATGGTCGCGATGATCGGCCCCGACGGTGTCGGCAAGTCCACCCTATTCTCGCTGATCGCCGGGGCGCGCGTGATCCAGAAGGGCAGTGTCGAGGTTCTTGGCGGCGACATGGCGGACCGGCGCCACCGCGAGGCGGTCTGTCCGCGCATCGCCTATATGCCGCAGGGCCTCGGCAAGAACCTCTATCCGAGCTTGTCCATCGACGAAAATCTGGAGTTTTTCGCACGCCTGTTCGGGCAGGATGCACAGGAACGCGGGCGGCGTATCGCCCAGCTCACCGAGAGCACCGGTCTTGCGCCATTTCGCGAACGGCCCGCCGGCAAGCTTTCGGGCGGCATGAAGCAGAAGCTGGGCCTTTGCTGCGCCCTCATCCACGACCCAGATTTCCTGCTGCTCGACGAGCCGACCACGGGCGTCGATCCGCTGTCGCGCGCGCAGTTCTGGGACCTGATCGACAGCATCCGTGCCGACCGGCCGCATATGAACGTGCTGGTCGCCACCGCCTATATGGAGGAGGCGGCTCGGTTCGAGTGGCTGGTGGCGATGGACGCGGGGAAGGTTCTCGCGACCGGGACGCCGGCGGACTTCTACGCGCGCACCGGCGCGGACGGGCTGGAGCAGGCCTTCATCGCGCTGCTGCCCGAGGCGCGTCGACGCGGCCACAACCCCGTGACCATTCCGCCGCGCAGCGACGGCAGCGATGCCGAGATTGCGATCGAGGCCAAGGGGCTGACCCTGCGCTTCGGCGACTTCACCGCGGTCGACCACGTCGACTTCCGCATCGAGCGCGGCGAGATCTTCGGTTTCCTGGGATCGAACGGCTGCGGCAAATCGACGACGATGAAGATGCTGACCGGACTGCTGCCGGCCAGCGAGGGCGAGGCCTGGCTGTTCGGCAAAGAGGTCGACAGCCGGGACATCGAGACTCGCCGCCGCGTCGGCTATATGTCGCAGGCCTTCTCGCTCTATTCCGAACTTACCGTCCGGCAGAATCTCGAGTTGCACGCGCAGCTCTTCCACGTGCCGGCGGAAGAGATTCCGGATCGCGTGAAGGAGATGGCCACGCGGTTCGGGCTTTCGGAGATCATGGACGCCTTGCCCCTAGCGCTGCCGCTCGGTCAGCGCCAGCGGCTCAGCCTCGCGGTGGCGATGATCCACAAGCCCGAGATGCTGATCCTCGACGAGCCCACCTCGGGCGTCGATCCGATCGCGCGCGACCAGTTCTGGCAGATGATGATCGACCTCTCGCGGGGCGACAAGGTGACGATCTTCATCTCGACCCATTTCATGAACGAGGCCGAACGCTGCGACCGGATTTCGCTGATGCATGCCGGCAAGGTGCTCGCCAGCGATACGCCGGCGGCGATCGTCGAGACGCGCGGCGGCACGAACCTTGAAAGCGCGTTCATCAGCTATCTGGAAGACGCGGCGGGCGGAGATGAAAGGAGGGAGACGGCAGCAGCCGCGCCGGCCGCCGGCACAAAGACTGGGTCCGGTTCGTCCTTTTCCCGCGCCTTCAGTCGCCGGCGCATGATGAGCTATTCCCGGCGCGAAGCGCTGGAGCTGCGCCGGGATCCGATCCGCGCGACGCTCGCTCTTCTGGGAAGCGTGCTGCTCATGTTCATCATGGGCTATGGCATCAGCCTTGATGTCGAGAACCTGCCGTTCGCGGTGCTCGACCGCGACGGCACCACCACCAGTCAGAATTATACGCTGAACCTCGCCGGATCCCGCTACTTCATCGAACGTCCGCCGATCACCGACTATGCGCAGCTTGATCGGCGCATGCGCGACGGCGAGCTCAGCGTCGCGATCGAGATTCCGCCGGGCTTCGCCCGCGACCTGAGGCGTGGCGCGCCGGTGCAGATCGGCGTCTGGATCGACGGCGCGATGCCGACGCGGGCGGAAACCGTGCAGGGCTATGTCCAGGCGATGCACGCCCAGTGGCTGGGGGAGATGGCGACGCACGAACTCGGCGTCCGGCCGGGTGCGGGCCTCGTCACCATCGAAACGCGCTATCGCTACAATCCGGACGTCAAGAGCCTGGTCGCGATCGCGCCGGCGGTCATCCCCATCCTCCTGCTGCTGTTCCCGGCGATGCTGACGGCGCTGAGCGTCGTGCGCGAGAAGGAGCTGGGCTCGATCATCAACTTCTACGTCACGCCGATCACGCGCGTCGAGTTCCTGCTGGGCAAGCAGCTTCCCTATGTCGCGCTCGCCATGCTGAATTATGTGCTGCTGGTCTTGCTGGCGCTGTTTGTCTTCCGCGTGCCGATCACCGGCAATGTGCTGGCGATGACGGTGGCGGCCTTGTTCTACACACTGTCCGCGACCGCGATCGGGCTGCTGTTCTCGATCTTCATGCGCAGCCAGATCGCCGCGCTGTTCGCCACCGCGATCGGAACCATCCTCCCTGCGGTCCAATTTTCGGGACTGATCAACCCGGTCTCGTCGCTGGAGGGCGTCGGGGCGTTTGTCGGCCGCATTTTCCCGACCAGCCATTTCGTCACCGTCTGTCGGGGCGTCTTCTCGAAGGGGCTGGGCTTCGGCGATCTGGGCCAGCCGATTCTGGCATTGGTCTTAGCGGCGCCCGTGTTGCTCGCGCTGTCCGTCGCGCTCCTCAAGAAGCAGGAGGGCTGAGATGCGGTCTATCGCCAATATCCTCCGCCTCGGGATCAAGGAGCTTCGCAGCCTGTGGCGCGATCCGATGATGCTGGTGCTGATCGTCTACGCCTTCTCGCTCGGCGTCTACGTGGCGGCCTCCGCCATGCCCGAGACTTTGCACAAGGCGCCGATCGCGATCGTCGACGAGGACCAGTCGCCGCTCTCGAACCGGATCACCGGCGCCTTCTATCCACCGCATTTCACGCCGCCGGCGCTGGTCACGCTGGGCGAGGTCGATCCGGCGATGGATGCCGGGCGCTATACCTTTGCGCTCGACCTGCCGCCCGATTTCCAGCGCGACGTGCTCGCCGGTCGCCAGCCGACCGTCCAGCTCAACATCGACGCCACGCGGATGAGCCAGGCCTTCACCGGCGGCGGCTATATCCAACAGATCGTCCAGGGCGAGGTCTCCGAGTTCATGCGGGGCACGCGTGCAACCGCCGCACCGCCCGCCGATCTCGCCTTGCGCGCCCGTTTCAACCCGACGCTCGCCCAGAGCTGGTTCGGGTCGGTGATGGAGATCATCAACAACGTCACCATGCTCTCGATCGTGCTGACGGGCGCGGCGCTGATCCGCGAGCGCGAGCATGGCACGATCGAGCACCTGCTGGTAATGCCGGTCACACCGTTCGAGATCATGGCGAGCAAGGTCTGGGCGATGGGGCTGGTCGTCCTAGCCGCCTGCGCCTTCGCGCTGCTCGTGGTGATCGAAGGCATATTGAAGGTGCCGATCGAGGGATCGATCCCACTGTTCCTCATCGGCGCCGCACTCCACCTATTCGCCACCACGTCGATCGGCATCTTCATGGGCACGATCGCGCGGTCGATGCCGCAGTTCGGGCTGTTGTTGATGCTCGTGCTCCTGCCGCTACAGATGCTCTCGGGCGGCATGACCCCGCGCGAGAGCATGCCCCAGATTGTGCAGACGACGATGCTCGCCGCGCCCACCACTCACTTCGTCACCATGGCGCAGTCGATCCTCTATCGCGGCGCCGGACTTGACGTGGTCTGGCCCCAGTTTCTCGCGATCGCCGGGATCGGCGCGGTGTTTTTCCTGATCGCACTCGCGCGGTTCCGCAGGACGATCGGGACGATGGCATGACCGATGATGGTAACCGATGTTCCGATTTCACGATCAATCGTTGCGGTACTGACGGTTCAAGGGAGGGACAGGCGGATGCATCGGTCAAGGTTCATCGAAGAGCAGATCATCGCGATCCCGCGAGAGCAGGAGGCGCGGGGCCGATCCCGATCGTCGTTTCGCCACTGGGCCTAAAGCTTTGCCGTCCCTCCCAAGCCGTGCTCGACCTGCTGCCGACGCCGCAGCTCGCGGCAATCACCGGGGAGGACGGTGGGAAGATCATCGGCCAAGCCGGCTACAGGACCGTCGCATGACCGACGCGGTGCTAGCGACGCCGCAGCCGGCGATCGGCTTGTTCGAACGCTATCCGACCCTTTGGGCGGGCCCCGCATCGTCGGCGGCATGGCGCTCGGCTATGCGCTCCGCGGCATGTTTGCCGCGATCGCCGCAGCCGAGGCCGCCCGCGTCAACCTTGTCGTGGCGTTGCTGATCTGGCTTATGATCATTCCCATCTCGCTCAAGATCGATCGCGCGGCAGCGGCCGCCCAGACGGCGGTCTAACAGCGACCTTTCACTTGGCAAGGTCCAGCGTGAGCTGACGAACATCATCCTCGAGGAGCTCGGGCTGAAGCATGATCGAGATGGCAACGCCCGAACGGCGTACAGCCTTCCTATATCTGCTTCCGCCTGCTGGAACGCCCCGACCTCTATCAGCTGGCGAAGAACTGCCGCACGAGCGTCGACATGATCGAAAGGTTCTACGTCGCCACATCAAGACGCGGGTGGATGCGGCCGCGCTGAACGGCAGCTGGTCTGGGGCGCGGAAGAGGCCTTCCGCGCCGGAGCCGCAGGCGAACACCTGAGCGGCTCCTTGGCGAACGCCCTGGACGAGGGATAGATGCGGCGCGCCGTGCGGGCGTGGCGAAATTGGTAGACGCAACCGACCTGAACTGACGCTTGAGTGCGCCCGGGGAAACTCCGGATTTAGAACCGCTCATACGCCTCTCAGATGGCGATCCCGAGCCAAGCCCTGGAGAGGCTCCGTCTCCCCGGGGAAGGTGTAGGGACTAGACGGGCGGCGGCCTGCCGCCGTCGGGCCATGGCGAAGGGATAGTCCAGACTACGAACGCCGGCAGGCGGCGGCGAGAGCCGAAGTGGTATGAAAGTCCGTAGAGCCGCAAGGCTCGTGCCGGTTCGACCCCGGCCGCCCGCACCAACAGCCTGTCCGCCGCAGAATCGTCGGCGGCTGAGAATCGCGCCTGCGTCAGTCCGGCATACCCGGGGAGGAGAAGGCTGTTGAGCAAACCACGCCAGTCGGCGCCGGACGGCCGCGACGCCGTTCTTCTTGAGCAGATGAACGAAGACCTCCTGGCCGCCGTCGCCGAGCTTCGCGCCACACTCCGCCTGGCTTGGGATGAAGCTCTGTGGCAGTTCAGTTGGCCTTAAGTCGCCGTGTGATGGACCATGTGGACTGGGACTGCTTGCGAAGCGCTACGTCGAGGCAGGCTCCTTGAGCTGCGCTACGAGGGCTTCAGCCGCTGCGTAGAGGTTCATGTGGTCGGCTATTCGAAAGCTGGCCATGCCATCATGCGCGCCTGGCAAGTAAGCGGCGGCAGCGCTAGCGGCAAGCGCGCCGGTTGGAAGCTCATGCGGCTCGACGAGGCGAGCGGCGCGTCGATTTCGAACGAACCGTCTCAGGCCCCGCGACGGGGATACAAGCGCGGGGATGCAGCCATGAGCCGGATTCTCTGCGAGATTTGACCCGGTCAGATGAGCCGCTGGTGGCGCGAGTTTGACATTCGTGTGGGCGGTGACGGGGCCCCCACGGTTGCCGTGGGGGCCCCAAGGTGCAGGCGCCTGATACGCGCGAGGGGTCAGAAACTCTGACCGAAACGGACGCCGAAGAATTGCGGCTTGACCGGGAAGGCGCGCGACGAGCCCGAGCAGAAGGTGATCGAGCAGAAGGTGTTGCGGGTCAGCAGCCCGCGGCGGTCAAAGGCGTTCTGGATGAAGACGTCGAACTTCCAGTTGTCCTTCCTCACGCCCCCCGAGAAGTCGAAGGTGACGAAGCCCGACGTATCGCCCAGCAGGTCGTTGTTGTAGACGTTCAGGTCCTGGGTGGCCCCGGTCTGGTAGAGCGCCGCGCCCTGAAGATAGGCGTCGTATTCGCCGACCTCGGTGTCGTAGCGGATCGAGGTGGTGCCCTTGAACTTGGGCTGGCGGGGCAGGCGGGTGCCGTCGGCCGCCGCGACTTGCGGGGTCGGCGGGCTGGAGCCGGGCACGGTCGCGCCCAGCGTGCAGGCGGCCAACTGCGAGATCGACATGGTCGTGGTGTCGAGCGCGAAGTTGCAGAAGTTGCCGTCCAGCGCGGCGTCGTTGTAGGCGCCCGACGTCGAGATGGTGACCTTGTCGAGCTTCAGGTCGGCGTCGAACTCCACGCCGTAGACCCGGGCCTTGCCGGCGTTGCCGGTCATGCCCGCGCCCTGAGCGCCGGAGACCACCACCGAGTATTGGATGCCGTCCCATTCCTCGTAGTAGATCGCGGCGTTGAAGCGGAAGATGTCGGCCCAGACCGTCTTGACACCCAGCTCGTAGTTGGTGAGCTCTTCTGACTTGAACGGCGGCACGGTGGCGACGCCCACGTTGCGGATGCGCAGCGGGCGGTTGAAGCCGCCCGGGCGGAAGCCGGTCGAGTAGTTGACGTAGACCATCTTGGTCGGCGTGACCTGCCAGTCGAGGGCGATCTTGTGCGTCTCGCCCTTCTCGTCGTAGCGCCCGACCTGATCGGCCGCGGCGAAGTTCGAGTTGAGGCACTGCAGGCGCTCTTCGGGCAGGGGGGTCGGACAGCCGAATGTCCCGGTCGGGACGTAGAGCGAGGTCGTGGTGTTCCGGGCCGAGGCCATCACCCCGGCGAAGCCCTTCGTCCGGTAGTCCGTCCAGAAGTAACGAATGCCGGCGGTGAGCTTCAGGCTGTCGGTGATGTTGTAGTGGCCTTCGGCGAAGATCGCCTTGTCGTGATAGATCTGATTGGTCTCGACGACGTAGAAGCCGTCCTGCTTCACCGCCGGTGAGCCGAGGATCATGGTCCCGCCGTTGGCGACCGGGATGCCGAAGCCGGCCGGGTTGCTGTCGCCCCCGCCCGCCTGGGTATAGCCCATGATCTGATCCAGGCCGCGGGTGGCGTAGTAGGAGTTATTCTCCTGCTTCTGCCACTGGTAGAACGCGCCGGCGGTGACGTCGAACAGCCAGTCCTTGGGCGTGCTCACGCGGAATTCCTGGGTGAACTTGTCCCGGTAGGTCAGGCCGTGGAAGTACTGCTGCGGGTTGAGCAGCTTCGTGCACTGCAGCGTGGCGCCTGAGCCCGTGCAGCCGCTCTTGTCGAAGAACTGCAGGTAGTTCTCGTAGCCCGGGCCGAAGCCGTCGTAGGTGACGGTGTAGTAGGTGTAGTCGTTGAGCAACTTGGTCTTGCGCTGATGGTAGCCGGTGGCCGAGACCAGCTCCCAGTCGCCGATGTGGCCGTGGACCGACAGCGCCGCCTGGTACCATTTGTCGTCGTTTTCGGTGACGTCGTAGTCATGCACCTCGAGGTCCCCGACGCGCGGGTCGAAGCCGAAGTAGCCCTTGGCCTTCTGGTGCTGGGCGGTGATCTGGGGTGTGACCTCCCAGCCGGGCGCGACCTCCCATAGGGCCTGGATGCGGGCGCCGTATTCGCGGATCGTGTTGTAGTCGTCCTTGGCGAGGGCGGAGTTGTCCAGCGTGAACGACGTCGCCGGATTGTCGTCGCCGAGGTTCAGCGTGGACGAGCGGCCGTCGTTGAACTTGCCGTTGTTGGGCGTGTTGTCGACGTAGCCGCCCTCGCTGCGATAGTAAGCCATCGCGCGGACGGCGACGGACTCGGTCACGGGCGCATTGGCGTAGCCCTCGACCTGGCCGCCCATGTCGCCGGGGCCGTACTTGTTGGCCTCGACGTCGTAGCTGTACTCGGTGCGGCCCAGCTTCGGCTTGTTGGTGATGAAGCGGATCGTTCCCGCCAGCGAGCCGGCGCCGTAGAGCGTGCCCTGCGGTCCCGACAGCGCCTCGACGCGCTCCAGGTCATAGACGTGGATGTCCGGCACGCCCGTGCCGGTGATCGGGATGTCGTCGAGGTAGTAGCCGACCGAGGCGTAGCCGCCGCCGGCCGGCACGATGCCGCGGAAGTAGGCCGTCTGGCGCCCCGGCCCGAGGCCGGCGAACGAGACCGACGGCAGCAGGGTGATCAGGTCGGAAAGACCCTTCACCTGCCGTTCCTCCAGCTTCTCGGTGCTGAGCGCCTGGATTGAGATCGGCACCTTCTGCACGCTCTCCGACTTGCGCGTGGCGGTGACGATGACTTCGCCGATGACTGAGCCCTCGGCGGCGTCGGCGCTGGCGTTCACGCCGCTGGCCGCCGCCGAGGTCTGCGCGAGCGCCGGTGCGGCGACGGCCATGGGCGTGAGCGCCGTCGTGGCCGCGAGCAAGCAAAGGACGCGCGGTTTTTTGAAAGCCGTTCGATTCTTCACCATTTCGATATCCCCAAAGTCTCTGACCCCAAATTCCTCCCGTCGCCTCAGCTTGCTGCTTGTCTTGTCTGTGGGTTGCTTTGTGGGGCGCGTCCTCCAGCGCCGTCACGCCCGCTTTCGGGTCTAAGCAAGACACAAAATTTTGGCGCCGAAGATAAAACCTTCGGAGTAACTATTGTTCGCGTTGGGCGCGCGAATCCTATATTGAATCAATCAGAAGTTTCGCGGATGCAGCACTCCGCGATCAGGTCTTAATTCTGATAGGCTGAGCGCCCATCAGCACTGTCAAGCGTGTTACACGCTGAAGCCTGAGTTCCGGGGGCGTGACGGTGCTGTGACCTCAACAGCTGTTCTAAATTTGTGCGCGGGCGCCCAACGGGCTTGCCATGAAGGCGCCGCCAGCCCTCCCGGCGGCCGTGTCGGTTGATCGGGAGTCGGGCGCGCGACCCGATGCGGCGGGACAGCAAAAGGACGCCGCCATGTCGATCTCGCCGCCGGCGCCCAAGGCGCCTCAGCTTCAGGCCGCTCTGGCCGAGGCCGCCGCGCTGCTGGAGGCCGAGCCGGGCGCGGCGCTGGCGCACGCCGAAGCGATCCTCGAGCTGGCGCCCGGGCTGCCGCCGGCGGAGCTGCTGGCGTGCCAGGCGTTGCGGCGCCTGGGCCGGGCCAGGGCGTCCCTCGCGCGCGCGCGGGCGCTCGCGCGCGCTCACCCGCGCACACCTGTCGTATTGTGGGAGCTGGCGCAGGCGGCGAGCGAGGCGGGCGATCCTCGGCAGGCGATCGCGGCGCTGGACAGCCTCACCCGACAGCAGCCGACGGTGGCCGGCGGCTGGTTCCTGCTGGCGAAGGAGCTGCGGAAGGCGGGCCGGAGCGCGGACGCCTGGCGCGCCGACCTCTCCGGCGTGCACGCCGCTTCGCACGATCCCGACCTGCTGCGGGCGGCGGTGGCGATGAACGACGGCCGCCTCGACGACGCCGAGGCCCTGGCGGCGGCCCGGCTGCGCGAAGCGCCCGACGACCCGCCGGCGCTGCGCCTGCTGGGCGAGATCCACTGGCGCCGCGGCGACATGAGCGAGGCGCTGGCGCAGGTGGAGCGGGCCGTGGAGGCGGCGCCCGGCTTCGATCTGGCCCGCGACTTCCTGGTGCGCCTGCTGATACAGACCAACCGCCTGCCTGAGGCGCTGAAGCATGCCGAGGCGCTGGCGGATTCACCGGTCCAGAGCCCGGGCCATGAGCTGCTGCGGGCCTCGGTGCTCGTGCGCCTGGGCTTTCAGGACCAGGCGCGTGAAATCTACGAGCGGCTGCTGGCGCGCGATCCGAACCATCCGCAGGTCTGGCAGAATCTGGGCCACGTGCTGAAGACGCTGGGCCAGCAGCCGGACGCCATCCACGCCTATCGCCAGGCGGTGACGCATCAGCCGACCATGGGCGAAGCCTGGTGGAGCCTCGCCAATCTGAAGACGGTGAAGCTGGACGCCGCGGACGTCGCGGCGATGGAGGCGGCTCTGTCGTCGCTGACGCCGCGGACGGACGCGGCGCGGGAGGACGTTTTCCACCTGCACTTCTCGCTCGGCAAGGCGCTGGAGGACGCGAAGGACTACGCCGGCTCGTTCCGCCACTACGACCTCGGAAACCGCCTGCGGCGCACGATGCTGCTGTACGATCCCGACGCCTTCGCCGCGGAGGTGGCGGCTGCGGCGCAGACCTTCACGGGCGACTTCATCGCCGAGCTCGGGCCCGGCGGCTGCCCCGCGGAGGACCCCATCTTCGTCGTCGGCCTGCCGCGGTCGGGCTCGACCCTGGTGGAGCAGATCCTCGCCACCCACAGCCAGGTGGAAGGCACGATGGAGCTGTCGGAGATGATGGTGATCGCCAGCCGCCTGCAGTCGCGGGTGGATCAGGGCGAGTTCACGGACTTCCGCGCGATGATCGCATCGCTGACGGCCGCCGACCGGGCGCGGCTAGGCGAGGAGTATATGGAGCGCACGCGTGTGCACCGCCGGACCGATCGCCCGCTGTTCATCGACAAGATGCCCAACAACTGGCAGCACGTCGGCCTCATCAAGACGATCCTGCCGAAAGCGAAGATCGTAGATGCGCGGCGCCATCCCCTAGGCTGCTGCTTCTCGGGCTGGAAGCAGCACTTCGCGCGCGGGCAGGCCTTCTCGTACGACCTCGCCGACATCGGGCGATACTACCGCGACTACGTGGCGCTGATGGCCGCCTACGACGAAGCCGCGCCTGGAGCCGTGCGGCGGGTGATCTACGAGCGGATGGTGGCGGACACGGAAGGCGAGGTCCGGCGGCTGCTGGACGGCCTGGGGCTGCCGTTCGAACCGGCCTGCCTCGAGTTCTACAACAACGACCGCGCGGTCCGTACGGCGAGCTCCGAGCAGGTTCGCCGGCCGATCTTCACCGACGGGGTCGATCACTGGAAGAACTATGCGCCGTGGCTGGGTCCGTTGGTCGAGGCGTTGGGGCCCGTCGTGGACGCCTACCCGGCGCCGCCGGCGGACTGGAGGGCGCGGCTGACGGGTCAGGCGACCCGATCCTCCTGATTGAAGGCCTTTCAGCCATCAACCGGAGCGCGCCACAACAGCGCCCGGGCCGCCGCCGACTCACATCGTCCCTGGGGCGTGTCGGCGTAGAAGAATTGGGCGCCGCACCGGCGCCGCCTGCCCGCTTCTTTGCCAATTGCGCCGCAGTCGCGCTTGCCGGGCGCCGACCGCGGCGATGTCGCTTGACCAGGATCAGCCTCTCACGGTCCCGCTCGTATCCGGAAGGTCGCTGAAACGCCTTCCGCTCGGGCATGGGGGATAGGTCGAGATGAGCGTCCCGGAGAGTGAAGTTGGCGCGCCTGGCGACGGCCGGGGCGGTCCGGAACGGTCGATTCCGATCGCGGCCTGGGTCCGCCGGGCGGGAACCCTGGCCTTCCTGCTGGCCGGCGTCTTCTCGGCCTCGGTGGTGGTGGCGCAGAGCGTGAGCAAGCCGCCCGGACCTGATCCCGTCGATTGGACGGAGACCGACACGGGGATCCCGGTTACCGATGCGCTGACCAGGGAGAAGTGCGGCTCGTGCCACGCGCCCGACGACAAAGGCAACCTGTCGCGGATCTCCTGGGTGCGCTCCACGCCGGAAGGCTGGGCGCGGGCCGTCAAGCGGATGGTCAAGCTGAACGGCGCGGTGGTGGAGCCCGGCGAGGCGCGCCAGATCGTGCAGTACCTGGCGACCTATCACGGCCTCGCGCCGGAGGAGGCCAAGCCGGTCATGTACCTGGCCGAGAACCGCATCCTGGACGAGACCATCATCCCGAACGACACGATCCGTCAGTCCTGCGCCTCCTGCCACGCCTTCGCCCAGCCGATGTCGTCGCGGCGAAGCAAGCGCGAGTGGGCGCTGCTGCAGAACATGCACGTGGCGCTCTTTTCCCAGGCCGAGATGCAGTACTACCGGCCCTCTCCCGGGGCCGCGCCGGGTCCGGACGGCAAGCCGATGCTGCCCGCGCAGGTCGCCCTGAACTGGCTGGCCGAGAAGGCGCCGCTCCACACGCCGGAATGGGCGGCTTGGGCGCCGCGCATCCGCTCGCCGCGCCTGGAGGGCAAGTGGCTCGTCTCGGCCACGCTGCCCGGCAAGGGCCGCTATCTCGGCGAGATGACGATCTCGCCGGGGCAGGGGACCGACCGGTTCGTGACGGTCACCAAGCTTCGCTCACTGCAGACCGGCGCCGAGATCGCGCGCAAGGGCCAGGGCGTCGTCTACGGTGGCTACAGCTGGCGCGGCGGCGGCGAGGCGGGCGCGGCGGGGCGGCCCGACGATCCCAGGAGCGCCGGGCGTGAGGTCATGTGGTTCGCGCCCGACCTGAAGATGGCGCAGGGCCGCTGGTACTGGGGCGCCTACAACGAGTTCGGCTTCGACGTGACCCTGACCCGGGCCTCGGCGGATCCGACGGTGGCCGCCGTGACGCCGTATGCGCTGAAGGCGGGCGGGAAGGGCGTCGAGGTCCACATCTACGGCGATGCGCTGCCTCAGAAACTGACCCCGCGCGACGTGGACATGGGCGCCGGCGTGACGGTCACGAAGATCCTCTCGGCCAAGCCCGGCGAGCTGGTCGTCAGCGTCGACGTCGCCGACAAGGCGGCGCCCGGCCAGCGCGACGTCGGCGTGAAGGGCGCGGTGCTGGTGAAGGCGCTGCCGGTCTACGACAAGGTCGACTACCTCAAGGTGACGCCGGAGACGGGGATGGCGCGCCTCGGCGGGATCAAGTTCGACAAGGGCTATGAGCAGTTCGAGGTCGTCGGCTACGCCAACGGCCCGGACGGCAAGTCCAAGACGGCCGACGACGTGGCGATCGGCCCGGTCCCGGCGACCTGGAGCCTCGATGAGTTCCACACCGTCACCTACGACGACGACAAGACCTTCGTGGGCGAACTCAGCCAGACCGCACTGTTCACGCCGTCGACCGAAGGCCCCAACCCGAAGCGCCTTTTCAGCCGCAACAACTACGGGGAGGTGTGGGTCGTCGCGACCGCGAAGGACGCCAAGGACCGGTTCGGCAATCCGCTGGTCGGCAAGGCCTACCTCGTCGTCACGGTGCCGACCTACCAGCGGTGGGACCACAAGGAGCTGTCCCAATGACCAGCATGGCCTCGATGGCGGCGGTGAAGTACCGCCGGGGCGAGTTGCATGAGTTCCAGGCGGCGGGTCACGACTTCATCTACCTCGTCGCGGCGGGCGCGATCTTCGCGCTCGACGAAGCCGCCAGCGCCGTGCTGCGGCGGCTGGGCGAACGGGAGATGTCGCATGACGAGCTGGTCGCCGCCCTTGTGGGCCATGGCCATGCGCGGGCCGACGCCGAGGACCTGATCGGCGAGCTGCGCTATGTCCGCGGTATCGTCTCGGACGTGGTGACCCCGGCCCGGGCGGTCGGGCCGACCAGTCCACCGGCCGATTTCCCGCTGCAGGCGCTGGTGCTGAACATCACCAACCAGTGCAACCTCGCCTGCACCTATTGCTACGAGTTCGGCGCGGACAAGATCGCCACACCCGAGGGCAAGCCCAAGTACATGACGCTGGAGACGGCGACCGCCTCGGTCGACTTCCTGCTGGCGCAGTCGGCGGGCCGCGAGGCGGTGCACATCACGTTCTTCGGCGGCGAGACGCTGATGAACTTCAAGCTGCTCCGCCAGGTCGTGGAGTACGCCCGCGAACAGACGAAGGCGCAGGGCCGGGCCATCGGCTTCAGCCTCACCACCAACGCCACCCTGCTGACCGACGAGATCATCGAGTTCCTGGCGGATAACGAAATCGGCGTCACCGTCAGCATGGACGGGCCGCCCGACCTGCAGGACAGGCGGCGCGTCGACAAGCGGGGCCGCGGCACCTATCGCATCATCGAGCCGCGGCTGCGCAAGCTGATCGCCCGGCACAGGACCCGCGCGATTACGGCGCGGGTCACCCTGACGGACGGCGTCACCGACGTCATACGCATCTATCGCCACCTCAAGGACGACCTCGGCTTCGACGAGGTCGGCTTCGCGCCGGTGACCAACAGCGGCGAGCAGGCCTATGCGCTCGACGAGCGCGGCATGGACGGCGTCGTGGCCGAGTTTCACACGCTGGCCGACGAGTGGCTGGAGTACGCCCTGCGCGGCGAACGGCACGGCTTCTCCAACGTCAGCGAGACGATCGGCGAGCTGATCCAGGGCGCCAACAAGTCACATCCCTGCGGCGCCGGAATCGGCCTGCTCGGCGTCAGCCCTTCCGGCGACCTGTCGCCCTGCCACCGCTTCACCGACGCCGACACCCACACGCTGGGGCACGTCTCCAGCGGCGTCGACGCCGAGAAGCGGGAGGACTTCCTGGCCCGCGGCCACGTCAGCGCCAAGTACGAGTGCCAGACCTGCTGGGCGCGGCCGCTCTGCGCCGGCGGCTGCCATCACGAGGCCTTCGTCCGCTACGGCGACACCGGCCACGCCAACCTCCATTACTGCGACTGGATCCGCCAATGGACGGACACCTGCCTGCGCATCTACGGCGCAGTGAGCGCGCAGAACCCGCAGTTCCTGGAACGCCTCGCTGCACGGAAGGCCCTATCATGAAGCATCTTCGGCCGATCAACCAAAAGGCGGAGCGCATCGATCAGGCAGCCTCGATGACCGAAGAGGACGTCGTGGCCCTGCAGCAGCAAGAGCCGAAGCCCAAGCCGCACGTCCCGATGGGGTGCAGCCTCGCGTTCTTCCCGGGCTGGGAGGTCGACGCGGGCGGCGGCACCGCCGGCCTCTGCCAGCCGGTCGAGCGGGACATCTACGACTGCTACGTCACGTGTTTCTGGCCCGTGCAGGTGGCCGACCACGTCAACTACTCGCCCGACTGGGCCAGCAACTGCGCGATCGCGACCAAGGACTGGCGCAAGCTGGACCTGGTCTTCCCGTGACCGCCTCCCGCCCACCCTCCCAAGGACGAGACCGTCGCATGAAGACACTTTGGCTGGGTTTCATCGCCTTCCTGTCGGCGGCCGCGGCCCTGAGCCCCGCGCAGGCTGGAACCATGTTCCTGGGCGGCTATCCCAGCCAGCTCATGGTGATCGACGAGGCCAAGGGGTCGGTCACGCAGGAGATCGACCTTCCCACCGGCCTGCCGATGAGCATGCGGCTCTCCGAGGACGGCAAGCTGCTCTACGTCACCACGATCACCACCAGCGGCATCGAGGTGATCGATGTCGCCACCCGCAAGGTCGTCAACAGCTTCAGCCTGAACACGCCGACGGTGCGCTATCGCTTCACGGGCGGCGTCGCCGACCGGACCGGGCGCTACTTCTATGTCGTGGGCACGCGGATCGACAAAGGGCTGGACGCCTACCGGATCAGCAAGCAGCAGTTCATGGTGGTCGACCTCCAGACGAAGCAGGTCATCCGGACCGCGGACCTGGATCCCGACGACCAGAAGTTCGGCCCTCGCGGCCCCCTGATGCTCTCGCCGGACGGCAAGACGCTGTACGCGTTCCGCGACAAGGTGGTCGTCGTAAACACGGCCGACTTGAAGACGGTCGAGCACTTCGACCTGTCCAAGCCCGATTTCCCGGGCATGCAGGACGTCAGCTTCGGCGGCGGCGTCGGGCGTCTGCAGACGCCCGGCCAGTTCGTCTCGCTGTTCGAGACCGAGGATCCCTACATCCACAACAAGGTCTTCGGCATCGCGCGGCTCGATCTCGACACGCGGCAGTTCAGCTTCACACCGATCGGGCCGTCGCCCAAGGCGATGGCCGGCCTCGAGGTCTCGCCCGACGGCAAGGAGGGCTACACCGTCGCCGTCAACGGCGACCTGGGCAACCAGCGCTGCGAGTTCTGGCGTTTCGATCTCGGCAAGAACAAGGCCGTGGACAAGGCCGAGTTCGCCTGCCGCCGCCGCTTCTACTTCGGCATCTCGGGCGACGGGAAGAAACTCTACATCTACGGCGCCGGCTTCGATGTGGCGGTGTACGACGCCAAGACCCTGAAGCCCGCCGGGGACTGGGAGCTGACCCACGACATCACCATGTCGGGCATGGTCGTCGTCCGGTGAGGGCGGCGGCGGCGCGCGTCGCGGACCGGAGCGACATGTCGGTCGCGATCCGCGGCGAGGGGATCGCCGCGAACTGCTGCGCCCACCTGCTGAGCCGCGCCGGCTTCGCCACGACTCGGACCGCTCAGGACCGCGCGCCGGTCCCCGCGATCCTGCTGAGCGACGCCGCGCTCGCGCTGTTGCGCGACGTCTTCGGACGGCCGGACCTGTTTGCGGAGCGGCCGCGGATCGAGCGCCGGGTCGTCGCCTGGGGGGCCGGCGAGCCCGTGGCGCTGCCGCACGGCGCCGTCGTGCTGTCCGAAGGCGATCTGGAGGCGGCGGTGGGCGGGCCGCCGGCCAGCGCAGAAGCCCCGGCCGCCATGACCATCCACGCCGCCCCGCCGTTCCCGGCCGGCGCCCTGCGGCGATTCGGGGCGCGGCGGGCGGTCGCTACCCGGGTCCGGCTGCTGCGTGATGAGGACCGGTCCGCCTGCTGGATCGAGGCGGTCGAGACCGGGTGGTTGTTCCTCATCCCGTCCGGGGGGGCGTCGGCCTGGCTGCTCGCGGTGGGCGCTCCCGCCGAGACCCTGGTCGGGCAGGGCCGGCACATCGGGCCGCGGACCGCGCCACTCGGCGAGCCTTCGGCGGCGTTCGAAACCAGCCCGCGCATGCTCACGGCCCTGCAGGGCCCCGACTGGCTGGCCTGCGGCTCGGCGGCCATCGCCTTCGACCCGATCTGCGGGGACGGCACGGCCCAGGCCGTACGCGAGGCGATCCTGGCCAGCGCCGTCGTCGGCGCGATCGGCGAGAGTGGCGACCGGGGCGCGCTGCGCCTCCATTACGAGTCGATGATGGTGGGCGCGATGCGCCGGCACCTGCGCCTGTGCGCGCAATTCTACGCGAGCGGCGGCGAGGGCGAGTGGTGGCGCGCGCAGCTCGCCGACCTGGCCGAAGGGTTCGACTGGTGCTCGGGCCGCCTGGCGAAGATGCCGGAACCGCGCTACGCGCTCCGCGGCTTCCGCCTCGTGGCGCGGGAGAAGGCCGCGTGAACGCGCTGTCGCCTCTGCCCCCCAGCCCCGGCGAGACGGGGCCGCCGCCTGTGGCGAGTTGGCGGACCTATGGCCGGCTGCTGCCGTTCCTGCGCCCCTATATCCGTCCGCTTCTGCTCGTGCTGGTCGTCAGCCTCCTCGGGACCGGGCTCGGCCTCGCGCAGCCCTACCTGTCGAAGCTCCTGATCGACAGGGCGCTGTTGCGCCGCGACATGCAGGCCCTGATCGAGATCGCGCTCCTGATGGTCGCGGTCGGCATCGTCGGCTACGCGGTCAACATCTTCGCCAGCTACCGCTACGTGTCGTCGTCCGCGGCGATGCTGTTCGACATCCGCGTCGCGCTGCTGCGGCACCTGCAGAGGCTCTCGCCGCGCTTCTACGGCGGCTTCCGGCTCGGCGACCTGATGTCGCGCCTGAACAGCGACGTGAGCGACGTGCAGCGGGTGACGGCCGATACGCTGCTCTCGGTCCTCAGCAACGTCCTGATGCTGGTCGGCAGCATCGCGCTGATGCTGTGGCTCGACTGGCGGCTGTTCCTGGTGGGCGTCGTGCTCATTCCGGCGTGCGTGCTGATCTTCATGCGCTACCAGCGCAAGCTCACGCTCATCACGCGGGAGATGCGCGAGCGCGGCGCGGACCTGGGCAGCCTGCTCGTCGACACGGTGATGGGGATGAGGGTCGTCGCCTCGCTGGGCGCGGGCGAGCACGAGGTGCGGCGGTTCGAGGCGAACAACAGCGCCTTCGTTCGCGCCATGCTGCGCATGCAGGTCGCCTCGTTCATGGCTGGCGCGCTGCCCGGCGCCCTGCTGACGGCCTCGACCTCGGCGGTCATCCTTTACGGTGGCGCGATGATCATCGACGGCCGGATGACGATCGGCACTCTGGTGGCCTTCATGACCTACCAGAGCCGGCTGTTCGCCCCCATCCAGACGCTGATGGGCCTGACCTCGGGACTGGCGGCGACGCGGGTGTCGCTCGCGCGGATCTTCGAACTGTTCGACACGCCGGCCGACGTGGTCGAGCGGCCGGGCGCGGCCGGGCTGGAGCGCGTGCGGCAGGGCATCCGCTTCGAGGGGGTGTCCATGCGCTATGATCGCCACCCGGTGCTGGTCGACCTGGACCTCGAGATCGCTCAAGGCGGCTCCTGCGCGATCCTGGGCCCCAGCGGCGTGGGCAAGTCGACGATGGCCGACCTCATGGTCCGCTACCAGGATCCCCAGGCCGGCCGCATCCTGATCGACGGACGCGACATCCGGGACCTGAAGCTCGCCGACCTGCGCCGCGAACTGATCCTCGTCGACCAGTCACCTTACCTCTTCAACGACACCATCGGCGCCAACATCGCCTTCGCCCTGCCGGCCGCGAGCCCGCAGGAGATCGAGACGGCGGCCCGCCTGGCCGGTCTGGGCGATCTGCTGGCCCGTCTGCCGGAAGGGCTGGCGACCCGGACTGGCGAGCGGGGGCTGGCGCTGTCGGCGGGCGAACGCCAGCGGGTGGCGCTGGCGCGGGCCCTGCTGCGCAGGCCGAGCGTGCTCATCCTGGACGAGCCGACCGCCGCGCTTGACGGCGAGACCGAGCAGCTGGTGGCCCGAGGGCTCCGTCAGGCCCTGCCGGACGCGATGATCGTCCTGATCACGCACAAGCCGGCGCTGGCGCAGATGGCGGACATCATCGTCACCCTGGAAAATGGCCGGGCCACGATGCAGCGGGCGCGGCAACCCGCGTATGCATGAGGCGCGCCTGGCGGAGGCAGGGCGGGCGACCGCGCAGGACGCGCCGGAGCCATTCGCGGGCCTGTCGGGCCGCGGCGTCACCATCGCGGTGATCGACAGCGGCGTCCATCCCGGTCACGGCCACGTCGCGGCGGACCGGCTGGCTCCCGGGGTGATGGTCCTCTCCGACGGCGCCGTCGTCGAGGGTGAGGGGGTCTGGCTCGACCAGCTGGGTCACGGGACGGCGGTGACGGCCGCCATCCAGGAAAAGGCGCCCGATGCGCTCTGCATCCCGGTGCGGGTCTTCCGGGGCGGGTTCAAGACCAGCGCCGCGGGGCTGATCGCGGCGATGCGGTGGTCCATCGCCCGCAAGGCTGACGTCATCAACCTCAGCCTCGGCTCGGCGAACGCCGCGCATTGCGACGCCTTCTCCGCGGTGGTGGCGGAGGCCGCGGCCGCCGGCATCGTCGTGGTCGCCGCGCTCGAAGCCAATGGTACGCCCTGCTATCCGGGCTCGCTGGATGGCGTCATCGGCGTTGACGTGGACTGGGATTGCCCGCGCACGGCCTATGGCGTGCAGTGGCGCGGAGGTCGACCGGTCATCCACGCGTCCGGCTATCCGCGGCCCATCCCTGGAGTCCCGCCACGCCGGAACCTCTATGGCGTGAGCTTCGCGGTCGCACAGGTCAGTGGATTTGCCGCGCGTGCCTGCGAGCGCCTAGGCCCCGTCGCCGCCGTGCGCGGGCGGGCCGAACAGGCGCGCAGCCTCCTATGCGGCTTCCGCTCACTCGCTTGAGACGAACCCTGGCGACAGGTCTGTCGCGCCTCTGGCGTCGACTGATGCGGGGGGCGACGGGGGGAGGTGCGCCCGCCTGTTGGATGCGACCTAGTATCCGCCGCTGGGCGCAGAACTGGAGCTTACCGCACACTCGGCGTAGCTGGCCTCGCGCGTCTCGGGTCTTCGCGTGACGTCGCGCCTGGATGGTCGTACGCCACAGGAGTAAGAACCTCAGAACAGATGCTCGACGAGGGCAGGGCGCTGCTCGCCCGGAAAGGCCGCCTGACGAGCGCCCTTCTCGACTCGGCGCCCGACACCGCATCGGCCAGGCAGTCATTGAGCGCTTCGGCAGTCTGCGCCGCTTGTAAGACCTCATCGGCTACGAGCCGAGCGCGCGGCAGCGGCTCTCCCTGGAGTGCGGCGTCGGGAAGCGGGCTCCCGTGAAGTCGGTCACAGCGCCATAGGCTGATGCTGTGCGGCGCGGCCGTTGCTCGGCTTCGGGCGCTGTGCGCGCGGTTGGAGGCGGAGGAATGGCGGGTTGGGCGGCCCTGATTGAGGATCGCCTTCGGGAGGCGCGCCGTGGCCCGCTCCATTCCTTCTCCTCGATCCGACTGCTTCGCCCGCCTGCTCAGCGCCGGTTCGTCGGCGCTGGACGATCGGGAGATCCTGCAGGTGGCGGCCGGCCTGACGGAAGGCAAGGAGGCCGCCGAGGGGTTCCTCGCCGAGTACCAGGTCCTGACCTTCGGCGAGCGCAACGCCGCCTATGTGGAGGGCAAGGCCTGGCACGTGCGCCTAAGGCTGGAGCCCTTTTTCGGAAGGGCGCCGCTGCACCGGATGACCGCCGGCCGCATCCAGGCCTACCGGGTCAGCCGCATGAGCCCGCCGGAAGGCGATGCCGCCAAGGACTGGAGGCCGCCAGCCAAGAGCACCCTGCATCAGGAGCTCGTCACCCTGCGGCAGATTCTGAAGTGGGCGAACCGGCAGGGCTGGATCCATGCCCTGCCGTACATGAGCGCGCTCCACCGGCAGTCGGGGGAGGTCTCGCACGGGGCTTGGTTCTCGCCCGAAGAATACAAGCGGCTCTACGAGGCGACCCGCGAACGCGCCCGCGCACCGAAGATGGCGCGCTGGCGGGGCAAAGCTTTTGCATCGCCCGCCATCAAGCGCGGGGCGTCCCACGTCGCCATCAGCTGATCAGCTCCTCGCGGATAGTTTTTCGGGCCATCCAGAACAACCCAAACGTGAGGAGTCCGATCAGGCTGGACAGGACCAAGGCCCATCTGACGCCGTCGCCCGGGCCGAGCTCGCCTGGCCCAGCCAGATAGTCGCTGATCAGTCCGACTGTAATCGGTCCGAGCCCTAATCCGATCAGATTGAGAACAAACAGCAGTACCGCGGTCGCCATCGCACGCATGTGCGGTGGCACCAGACTTTGTTGAGCGGTGTGCACGGGGCCGTACCAAATATGGTTCAGGACGGAGGGGATGACGAGAAGCATGATGGCGAGCAAGGCGCTGTCGGCAAGAAAGGCAGCTATTGTGAAGGGTATTGTCGCCACGGCGGCGATGGCTGGGACGCTCATGTAGGCTCGAACGTCCCTCGTAGCTGCGTGATCCGCCAGTCGTCCGCCGATCCACGCACCGCTCACGCCTGCCAGACCAAAGATCAGACCGAGCGTTAGCCCCAAGAACCCCGCTGGCTTCAGCCCAAAGCCCGCAGCTAATGCCGCAAGCTCCTCGCCATGAACGCGGAAGAAGAAGGAGGCTGTGAACGGCGCGTGTCCATACCCGATGAACGCCTTGAACGCTGTTGCGAGGCTCAGAAGCCAAAAGGTGCGCTTGGAGGCAAGCACCCTTAGCGTGGTGGCGAATTGTCCGCGTTGGGCGTTGGGGGAACTAGGCTTTGCAGCCGCGCGCCGGTCCCGGATCGTGAGTAGCACGACGAGCGCCATCAAGATGCCCGGCGCGCCGGCTGCGACAAAGGCGACCCGCCAGCCGAAGGCGTCAAGCAACAAGCCCCCCAGGGCGAGACCGAAGAGTGAACCGATCGGCACGCCCATGTGATACACCGAGAGGGCCGAGGCCCTGCGAGTCTTCGGGGTGTCGTCTACAATGAGTGACTGGGCCGGGGGAGTGCAACCGGCTTCGCCGACACCCACGCCGACCCGACAAAGGACGAGTTGGCTAAAGTTCTGAGCGAACCCGGATGATGCCGTGAATGCGCTCCATATCAACACAGACGCCGCGATGATCTTTGAGCGGTTATAGAAGCCGGCAAGATGAGCGATCGGCAGGCCGGCGACCGTGTAGAGCATCGCAAAGGCGAAGCCCGTCATCAGGCCGACCTGCCAGTCCTTGATTCCAAGGTCGTGTTTGATGGGTTCTGCGAGGATGTTGATCACCTGCCGGTCTAGGTGATTGAGCACAAAAACGAACAGCAGCACGCAGAGCGCATACCGCCTGTAAGACGTCGAAGGCGGCGGTAAAGCGACCGCCTCGTTCCTAGCACCCTCATGGTTCGCCATAGACCCCCCATCGTTCTGACAAGAACCAAGCACATCCGGTCCGTTGTGGCCATTTGTCAATGCGAAAACTCCGCACAAGGCCGCTATTGCGGAACGGCATTCCATCTAATAGAACGATAACAACAGCGTCGCCTCAAAGGCGGTAAGGGAGGGAAATATGCGGTGTTCTCGATGGATGCTCCTGGCAACAGCTGCGTTCGCCTGGGCGAGCGGCGAGACGTCTGCTCAAGCCCAGGCGAGCGCGGATAGTTCAAAGAGCACCGAGCCAATGCAGGTGGCGGCTCCCAGCGTCGGCGAAGTGAGCGAGATAGTCGTCACGGGGACACGGCTTGGATCGGCAATGAACGCGCCGACGCCTGTCGTCAGCTCTTCCGCCGAAGAATTGAAGGCGGCCGCGCCAGGTCTGATTTCAGACGCGCTGAATCAGCTGCCAGCGTTCAAGGGATCATCGAGGTCAGCCAACGCAGGCATTTCCGCGGTCAGAGGGAATGGGGCCAGTCTATTGAGCTTGCGGGGGCTTGAGCCGCAGCGGACGCTCGTGCTGCTCGATGGGCGGCGTGTCGTCTCTTCCAGCGCTGCTGGTTCACCCGATACCAATCTGTTTCCTCAGGCGCTTGTCACGCGAGTAGAGGTCGTAACCGGCGGTGCTTCCGCCGCGTACGGATCGGACGCCGTTGCTGGGGTCGTCAATTTCATTCTCGACCGCAACTTCACTGGTGTTCGGCTGAGCGCTCAGGCAGGGACATCGGGCCGGAGTGACGGCGACAGCGAGCAGGCGTCGGTGGCAGTCGGGGCGCCCATCGGGGAGCGAGGGCATTTCCTCGCCAGCGCCGAATACTCCAATCAAGATGAAATTGGCCCGCCCGGTGGTCGTGAGTGGGCCGAAGCCGGCTACGCGATCATTCAGAACCCCTCGCCTCCGCCCACCCGTTTAATTGCGCCCAGCCGCGCCTCCAACGCGACGTTTGGCGGGCTCATCGTCGGGGGACCGATGGCTGGCCTACAGTTTCTGCCGGGCGGCCAACTTGCGCCGTTCGCGACCGGGCAGGCGGTTACAGCAACCACGATGGTGGGTGGTGACGGCGCGGTCAACGAGTACAGCCTCACGTCCGGTGTCGAACGGTGGACGGGCTTCGCCCGCGCGAACTATGAGTTGAGCGACGCTATCGACGTCTATGTCGAGGCCGCTTATGGCCAATCCACTTCGGACTATGCGGTGGCGAGGCCCTCTCAGACAGGCGCCACGGCCTACACAGTCTTTGCCGACAACGCATTTCTCTCGGCTGATGTCCGGGCGAGGATGGCGGCCGCCAATATCACGTCGTTTCGGCTAGGCCGTATAAATCGTGACTGGGGCTTTGCGACCGCTGATAGCCGAAGCCGTACGTGGCGCGGAAGTGCAGGTTTCGAATACTCCCTGCCTCACGATTGGCAACTGGAGGCCTATTATGCGCACGGAGAGAACGACTATAGAGTACTCACGAAGGACAATACTATCCATCGACGTGTGTTTGCCGCGGCCGATGCGGTAGTGGATCCGGCGACCGGTCGGGTGGTCTGCCGTTCCACCCTAGCGGGCCTCGATCCCGGGTGCGTCCCCCTCAACATCCTCGGAGAAGGGGCGGCATCGCCCGAGGCTTTGGCCTGGATCCGCGGCACCGCCATCCAGAACCTCGAACTCAAGCAAGATGTCGCCTCGATCGTCGCGCGCGGCGCCCCAGTTTCCCTTCCGGCCGGAGATATAAGGCTGGCGGTGGGGATCGAGTATCGAAAGGAAGCGGCTCGGCAGACGAGCGATCCCCTCTCGC
>Ga0255338_1001022_pt1 | contig 62411 bp, 59 predicted proteins | sample MeOH1_35cm_T4_19_FD_203715 | JGI IMG/M metagenome (GOLD analysis project Ga0255338, IMG submission 203715) | Sandy soil microbial communities from University of British Columbia, Vancouver, Canada - MeOH1_35cm_T4_195 | ecosystem: Engineered > Artificial ecosystem > Sand microcosm > Unclassified ... | reverse complement strand
GACGACACCGGCTTCGGTTATCGCGCCGCCTTCCCTATTGCCGAGTCACCGAAGGAAGCCCCACAGGGCAACATCGCGGTCGGCCCTGCGCCGTCCGGCAAGGCGCTCAAGTTCGTGCATCGCGGCTCTTACGATGCAATGGATACGACTTATGAAGCCATCACTAACTATCTCGACGACAAGCGTCTTGAGGCCAAGGATCTGTTCGTCGAGGAATATGCTACTAACCCGGTTTCGACGAATCCGGATAAGCTCGTTGTGAACGTGTTCGTCCCGGTGAAATAAGGACATTTCTCGATGACGCGCTCACGACTTTTTGCCCTGCTCATTGCCGTCGCGGCTTTCGCGCCGCTTGGCGCACGCGCCGCCGACAAGACGGTGACCGTCAGCGGCGAAGCGACCGTCGCTGTCGCGCCCGACACCGCCATCATCCGCATCGGCGTGACGAGCCAGGGCAAGACCGCGCGCGAGGCGAGCGACGCGAACTCCCATAAGATGACGACCGTGCTCGGCGCCATCAAGGAAAGCGGCATTTCCGACCGCGACGTGCAGACCTCGCGCCTGACGCTGCAGCCGCAATACGACCCCAATAAAGCGGGACCCGCGCGACTGCTCGGCTTTCAGGTGACTAACCAAGTCACCGTGAAGATCCGCGAGATCGACAAGCTGGCCGGCATCCTCGACAAGGCGATCGGCGCCGGCGCCAACGAGATGTCCGGCATCGAGTTCGTGGTGTCGGAGCAATCCAAGCTGCTCGACCAGGCCCGTGACGAGGCCATTGCCGACGCCCGCCGCAAGGCGGAGCTCTATGCGAAGGCCGCCGGCGCCAAGCTCGGCCCGGTGGTGGCGATTGCCGAGGAAGGGGTGCCCAACCCGCCCCGCCCCATAGCCGCGCTGCGCGCCAGCGCCGTCCCAGTCGCCCCTGGCGAGCGGGAGCTTCGCGCGGTGGTGACGGTCAGCTACGAGCTCAAGCAGTAGCGCCCGACACCTAAGCCTCCCGTCCTCGATTCACTCAATTGAATCTGGTACTTAAAGGTGTTATAAAAAGCACCGCCCCCGGCGCTGGCAGCACCGAGGGCGGTTTCCGAGCCCCTCTACGAGCGGGGTTGGAATTGACCCGATTAATCGCCCCTACAATGGGCGGATCGGGCTGGGCTTCAGTTCTCCCCGGGCAAGTCGGTCCACAACCGACCGCCCGGGGCTCCCCTCCCAAGACCCACTAGCAGGCCTTAGGAAGCTGCATGGCGCGTGTCGTGCTGCGCCGGATTCTTGTCGTCATCGTCCGATTCAGTGACCCCCACCCGGCTATCTGCATTACGGACCGTCTTTGGTACTCCCACAGCTGAAGCAATCTTCCTCCAAATGCGACGATATTCGTTTGTGATCCAAGGACGCTTTGTGAACTCACTCACGATTATCGGCCCCGCAGACGGAAACTTAGAGCGGTCTAAAATCCGTGCGTCTCGCTTCAATTCCTCCGCGATCATGGGAAACGATTTCAAATCTGCATCGATCGTCTTAACCGGCTTCACGGTGGTATGGTGCAAGATGAAATTTGCATCGACATTCTCCCACTTAATGCCCCGGATCCATTTCAATCCTTCATGAATTACGTCAGATGGGTCGGGCTCTGAGAGGGGAACCCACTCTCCTACAATTTCTTTTTGTTTTAGCTTTAAGTCCGTCTGGAAGGCCTGTGCCAAAGCGATAGAGTGACGACCAAGTTCATGTGCCTTGTCGCGGATAGCCCTCACTTGAGCGATAGTGAGTCTTTCATCGCGCTGTCGAGGCAGCTTGAATCGCATATTGCTTAGAATCACAGCTAGGCGCCGGCACTCTGCATCGTCCAGAGCAGTGACGCCAAAACCGAGAATGATGCGGAACATTCCCATAAGACTGTGGCCCATGGCAGTCTTGTCGTCTTCAATCCATTTCTCGTACTGAGAATTGAACGCGTCCGCATTCAAGTCGGTCAACAAAATCGACCCACAGTCCGCGATCAAACGATCGGACAGGGTGTTGTAATGTCGCTGCGTGCTATATCGCAGTTTTTGGTATCCTGAATTTTTGTGGCTGCGGTAAACGCTGATCAGCCCAGCTACCGTGCCGTCAAATCCGCGTGGCTCGTAAGCGGATTTCGCCGCGGCGGAGTCCCGTGCTTCTGGCTCGATCGTAATGGCTTGGGCGGGCTTACCGTGACGGCGTTCGGCAATCTTCAGCAGGTCAAGAATTTCCTGCCGCTCCAACGAATTTTCTCCCAATACCCGACGAATAGTCGTGAACACGCGAGGCGTGTCCATCTCGCTCATTACCAAGTCGGACCTAGTGGGTGCCTTTTTCATCTCGCCTTTCTTGGCATGACTTGACCTCAGTGTCTATTAAAAAGCATTGAGACAAAAAAATTAATGCACTGATTTTCATTTTTTGCCTGTCGAGCCTCCCACGTGCAAACTAGCGCCTCTATTTTCTACAATAAAATCAGCGTGATAGGTGACCAGACCAGAAAAGGCGCCGGACGCGCGGGACCGCCCTTTTCCTTGACTCCCTGACCCTTCACGCCCTAAAACCGGCGCGCTCTCGATAGAGACGTGAAATTTAATCCCGCCGACCGGTCCTGTGAGGCCGGAGGCAAACGCCCGACAGCGCGATGCGCCCTCGGGCGCGTTTGTCGTTTCCCTCTCCTCGCTTGCGGGGGAGGTGAAGGAAGAGAAGAAATGTTCGACTCACTGTCGGAAAAACTGGGCGGCATTCTCGACCGCCTCACCCGCCGCGGCGCGCTGACCGAAGCCGACGTCGACGCCGCGTTGCGCGAAGTGCGCCGCGCGCTGCTCGAGGCCGACGTCGCGCTCGATGTCGCGCGCGACTTCACCGACCGGGTGAAGAAAGACGCCATCGGCGTCACGGTGATGAAGTCGGTCACGCCCGGCCAGTTGGTCGTGAAGATCGTGCACGACGAGTTGGTCAAGACACTCGGCGCAGACAGCCAGACGATCGATCTCAATGCGGCGCCGCCGGTCGCCATAATGATGGTCGGCCTGCAGGGCTCCGGCAAAACCACCACCACCGCCAAGATCGCGCGCCGTCTCACCGACCGGCAGAACAAGAAGGTGCTGATGGCCTCGCTGGACGTCCGTCGTCCCGCGGCCATGGAGCAGCTTGCCGTCCTCGGCCGCGACGCGCAGGTCGACACGCTGCCGATCGTCGCCGGCCAGACGCCGCCGCAGATCGCCAAGCGCGCGATCGAGGCCGCCCGCCTCGGCGGTTACGACGTGGTGATGCTCGACACCGCCGGCCGCACCACGCTTGACGACGAAATGATGAACGAGGCCGCGGAGGTGAAGCGCGCGGCCGATCCGCACGAAGTGCTGCTGGTCGCCGATGCGTTGACCGGCCAGGACGCAGTCAATCTCGCGCGCTCGTTCGATGAACGCGTCGGCCTTACCGGCATCGTGCTCACGCGCGTCGACGGCGACGGCCGCGGCGGCGCGGCGCTGTCGATGCGCGCGGTGACGCAGAAGCCGATCAAGCTGATCGGTACCGGCGAAAAGCTCGACGCGCTCGAAGAGTTCGATCCCTCGCGTATCGCCGGCCGTATCCTCGGCATGGGCGACATCGTCGCGCTGGTCGAGAAGGCCGCCGCCAATATCGACGCCGAAAAGGCGATGCGCGCGGCCGAGAAGATGCGCAAGGGCGCCTTCGATCTCGCCGACATGCGCGAACAGCTTCAGCAGATGCAGGCGATGGGCGGCATCGGCGGCCTGATGGGCATGATGCCGGGCGTCGCCAAGATGAAGAACCAGATCGCCAATGCCGGCCTCGACGAAAACGTGCTCAAGCGTCAGATCGCGATCATCGATTCGATGACGCCGAAGGAACGGCGCAATCCCGACATCCTCAAAGCCAGCCGTAAGAAGCGCATCGCCGCCGGCTCCGGCACCACGCCGGAGGCAATCAACAAGCTCCTGAAGATGCATCGCGGCATGGCCGACATGATGAAGATGATGGGTTCGGGCAAACGCGGCCCGCTCGCCGGCCTCGGGCAGATGCTCGGGATGGGCGGCGGCATGCCGTCGCCCGAGCAAGTCGCCGAGATGGCGAAGAAATTGCCGGGCGGCATGCCCGGTGGCGGCGCATTGCCGCCGACCATGCCCGGTTTGCCGAAAGGCTTGCCGAATATCCCCGGCCTGCCTGGTGCAGGCGGAAAGTTTCCCGGACTACCGGGTCTCCCCGGCTTCGGAAAGAAGAAATAACCCAACACAACGTCGACTGACTGAGAAAGGAAAACTGAAATGCTCGTAATCCGTATGGCCCGCGCCGGCACCAAGAAGCGTCCGGTCTATCACATCGTCGTTGCCGACTCGCGCAGCCCCCGCGATGGCCGCTTCATCGAACGTCTCGGCTATTTCAATCCGCTGCTGCCGAAGGACAAGGCCGATCGTCTCAAGTTCGACATCGAGAAGGCTCAGGCTTGGATCAAGAAGGGCGCGCAGCCTTCCGACCGCGTGCTGCGCTTCCTCGACGCCGCCGGTGTTGCCAAGCGCGAGAAGCGCAACAACCCCGAGAAGGCCGTGCCGCGCAAGGAACGCAAGGCGAAGGCGGAAGAAGCCGCCAAGGCTCCGGCCGCCGCGCCGGCCGCGCCCGCGGCCTGATCGCAGCTTAAGCCGTGGCGCGTCCGTCTCGCGGCAACGGCAAGTCGGCCTCGCCTGTTACAGGCGAGGCGAACAAGAAGGTGCGCGTCGCCCGCATCGGGGCGGCGCATGGTGTGCGCGGCGAGGTCAAGCTGTGGTCCTTCACAGAGGACCCATTGGCCATCGCCGACTACGCGCCGCTGGAAACGCAAGACGGCAAGCGGCAGTTCGAGATCGAAAACCTGCGGCCGGCCAAGGATCATCTGGTCGCCCGCTTGAAGGGCGTCGGCGACCGCAATGCTGCGGAAATGCTGCGCAACATTGATCTCTATGTGCCGCGCGACCGCCTGCCGGCGATCGACGAAGACGACACGTGGTATTATGCTGATCTGGTCGGCTTGGCAGCGGTGAGCCCTGACGGCGAAGCGCTCGGCACCGTGCTGGCGATGCATAATTTCGGCGCCGGTGACATCATCGAGATCCAGCCGACCGAGGGCGGCAAGACATTGCTGCTGCCGTTTACCGAAGCAGTGGTGCCAACCATCGACATCGATGCCGGCCGCATCGTGGTCGTCATGCCGACGGTGATTGAGGTAGACGACGACGACAAGGCCGAGGGCTGAGCCATGTGGCGCGCATCGGTCCTGACCATCTTCCCCGAGATGTTTCCCGGCCCGCTCGGCGTGAGCCTGGCCGGCAAGGCATTGACGGCCGGCGTGTGGTCGCTGGAAGCGCGCGACATCCGCAAAGCCGCCACCGACAAGCATCGCACCGTCGACGACACCCCGGCCGGCGGTGGGCCTGGCATGGTCATGAAGGCGGACGTGCTGGCCGCCGCGCTCGATGCCGTGCCGCATGACACCCGGCCTCGCCTGCTGATGAGCCCGCGCGGCGCCCCGCTGACACAAAGACGGGTGGCCGAGCTCGCCTATGGACCGGGCGTGGTGATCCTGTGCGCGCGCTTCGAGGGCGTCGACGAGCGCCTCATCAAGGCCCGCAAGCTGGAAGAGATCTCGCTAGGTGATTTCGTCCTCTCCGGCGGGGAGCCGGCGGCCATGGCACTCTTGGACGCCTGCGTGCGCCTCATCCCTGGGGTCATGGGCAAAGAGGCGTCGGGGGTCGAGGAAAGCTTCGCCGAAGGCCTGTTGGAGTACCCCCAATACACGCGGCCCCCGGTGTTCGAGGGCGAGCCCATCCCGGAGGTGCTGACCTCCGGCGACCACGCCAAGGTCAAGGCCTGGCGGCGGGAACAATCGGAGCGGCTCACCCGGGAACGCCGGCCGGACCTTTGGGCGGCCTATTCGGCCCGGAAAGGGCCGAAATAGCCCCTCATGGCGAGGGGGACCAGAAACAGCCAGAAGGCGTGACAAGCCCGTCTTTTTAGTCTAGAAGCCCGCCCGACCCATTCAGAATTGACCCTAGGAACCGCGCGCCGGTTGCTGGCGCTGCCGACGGAGATTTAGCCATGAACCTCATCCAGACGCTCGAGAAAGAGCAGATCGCCAAGCTTTCGGCCGGCAGGGAAATCCCGGATTTCGGGCCGGGCGACACCGTGCTGGTCAACGTGAAGGTGATCGAAGGCGACAAGAGCCGCGTGCAGGCCTACGAAGGCGTGTGCATCGGCCGCGCCGGCGGCGGCCTGCATGAGAACTTCACCGTGCGCAAGATTTCGTATGGCGAAGGCGTCGAGCGCGTGTTCCCGCTGTACTCGCCGATGATCGACTCGATCAAGGTTGTGCGTCGCGGCAAGGTGCGTCGGGCGAAGCTCTATTACCTGCGCGGCCTGCGCGGCAAGAAGGCGCGCATCACCGAAGCCACGAGCAACGTCGGCGCGGAAGCGGCCGAGGCGGCCGTGAAGTAAGTCGCGCGCCATCGCGAATTTCCGAAAGGGGCCGCAAGACGGCCCCTTTTTCGTATCCGGCAGCACCAGCCGTCTTCATTGTCGGAACGATTCCAATCAATTATATAGCTGCCATGGTTTCCAGAGCGCAGCGCATCATTCTTGCCGATCACGCCCGGCTGCCGTGGCGCTTCTTCGGCCGCCTGACAGCCGTGCAAGCGGGCCTTTGACGCGCGCCGTTACGCGCGCCGCACGCCCTCGCTTTCAAACCACGCAATTCACCTGAACCGGGTTACGAGTCATGAAACCACGCACGCTCTACGACAAGATCTGGGACGACCATCTGGTCGACGAACAGCCGGACGGCACCGCCCTCATCTATGTCGACCGCCACCTCGTGCACGAGGTGACCTCTCCGCAGGCCTTCGAAGGCCTGCGCACCGCCGGGCGCAAAGTGCATGCACCGGAGAAGACGCTTGCGGTCGTCGATCACAACGTGCCGACCACCGACCGCACCAAGCCCAATCCCGATCCGGAAAGCGCCGAGCAGATCAAGACGCTCGCGGAGAATGCGCGCGATTTCGGCATCGAGTATTACAACGAGTTCGATAAGCGCCAGGGCATCGTGCACATCATCGGCCCCGAGCAGGGCTTCACGCTGCCCGGCACGACGATCGTCTGTGGTGACAGCCACACCGCGACGCATGGCGCTTTCGGCGCGCTCGCCTACGGCATCGGCACGTCGGAAGTCGAGCACGTCTTGGCGACGCAGACGTTGATCCAGAAGAAGTCGAAGAACATGCGCGCCATCGTCGACGGCGTGCTGCCGGAAGGCGTGACCGCCAAGGACATCATCCTCGCCATCATCGGCGAGATCGGCACCGCCGGCGGCACCGGCTATGCGCTGGAATATGCCGGCGAAGCGATCCGTGCGCTGTCGATGGAAGGCCGCATGACGATCTGCAACATGTCGGTCGAGGGCGGCGCCAAAGCCGGCTTCATGGCGCCGGATGAAAAGACTTACGCCTATCTCAAGGACCGGCCGAAGTCGCCGAAGGGCGACGCCTGGGACCAGGCCATGCGCTACTGGGAAACGCTGCAGTCGGATGACGGCGCGCATTTCGACCGCGAAATCCGCCTCGATGCCGCAAAGCTGCCGCCGATCGTCACTTGGGGCACCAGCCCCGAGCAGGTCATCGCGATCACCGGCCGCGTGCCGGTGCCGGCCGAGATCGCCGACGAGAACAAGCGCGTCGCGGCCGAACGCTCGCTCGGCTACATGGGCCTGAAGGGCGGCGAGAAGATCACTGACATCAAGATCGATCGCGTGTTCATCGGCTCCTGCACCAACGGCCGCATCGAAGATCTGCGCGCCGCCGCGCGTGTCGCCGAAGGCAAGCATGTCAACGGCAACGTCAACGCGATGATCGTGCCGGGCTCCGGTCTCGTGAAGGAGCAGGCGGAAGCCGAAGGTCTCGACAAGATCTTCAAGGCCGCCGGCTTCGAATGGCGCGAGCCGGGCTGCTCGATGTGTCTGGCGATGAACCCGGACAAGCTGGCGCCGGGCGAGCGTTGCGCCTCGACCTCAAACCGCAACTTCGAAGGCCGCCAGGGCTACAAGGGCCGTACGCATCTGGTATCGCCTGCGATGGCCGCGGCCGCCGCGATCGCCGGTCACTTCGTCGACGTGCGCGATTGGAAGTAGAAAAACCAAAGAACAAAGATCCAGAGCGGAGATTGCATCCGCAAAACGGCAAGGCCCGCTTTACAGCGGGCCTTTTGTTTTCTGTATCGGGCTAGAACCCGAAGCCGAAAGTGATTCCTGGCCGCCGATAGTACGGATAAGGCGCATAGCCATAAGAGTAGTAGCCGGGTCCGTATCCGTAGTACGGACGAGGATAGTAATAGGGCTCGCCATAGTAGCGAGATCCGTAGTAGCGACGCGTATAGTGACGATGCGCATAGCGCCGCCTGTGGCGCTCAGGTCGATCCCAACAGCTTCATCATTGCGAAGCCCGTCGGCCTTACGATCCGCGGCGCCGGCCGGCACCGACAGAGCAACCAAACACAACCCTGCGATCGCTGTACTGAGGCTCAATAATTTTCGCATGCTCGCCTCCACGCAAGACATCGTGGTCGACGAGGTTTTCCCGCATACGCCGGAGACGATCTGGAAAGTGCTGACCACAGTCAATTTGATGGGCCGCTGGCTGATGATGCCAGCCGGCTTCGAGCCCGTGGAAGGCAAGCACTTCACCTACCAGACGACGCCGGCCGGCGCGTGGGATGGCACCATTCACTGCCAGGTGCTGGAGGTGAAGCCGAACGAACGTTTTGCCTACGCCTGGAAAGGCGGGCATGAGGGAAACGTCGGATACGGCTCACGGCTCGACACCGTGGTTACGTTCATCCTTTCCAAAGTCGAAAACGGCACGCGAGTTCGCCTTATCCATTCAGGGTTCGTCCTGCCGAAAAACGACACGGCCTTCAGGAAGATGAGCGAAGGCTGGAAGAAGGTTGTCCAGAACATCGGCGTGATCGTCGGCGAGAAGGATTGACGCGACGGTGATCGCCGTCGCTCCTGCAGCGCTATCCAAGAGAAAAAAGATATGAGCAAAGCTTACACCGGCGGATGCGCCTGCGGCACAATCCGTTATGAAATTTCGACCGAGCCGATGGCGATGAACGACTGCCAGTGCCGCGACTGCCAGAGTACGAGCGGCACCGGGCACGGGTCTTATCTGACCTTTCCGAGCAAGGAGGCGGTGAAGCTCGATGGCAAAGCAACGCATTGGGACATGGTGGGCGACAGCGGCAACGTGAAGACGCGCGGCTTCTGTCCCGCCTGCGGCTCGCCTGTCTATCTGACCTTCTCAGCCATGCCGGACCTCTTCACCATTCACGCTGCGAGCCTAGACGATCCAGACCGATACAAGCCGCAGATGGTTACGTATACGGCGCGCGGTCATGTCTGGGACCGGCTCGATCCTGCCGTACCGAAATTCGAGAAGATGCCGCCGCCAGTGTGAAGCTAGCGTTTCGGCTCAATCAGCTCCACGCGCGCTTGCCGGCCAGGCGCTTGTGGATGTGCACCATGAAGGCCATGGCGAAGATCGGTGTCGCCAGATTGACGATCGGGATCGACACGAACAGCGCGATAATGAGCCCGCACGCGAAGACGTAGCCGCCATTGGCGCGGCGCATCGCCTTGGCTTCCAAGGGCGGGCGGAATCGCATCGCGGCCATCTCAAAATACTCGCGGCTAAGCAGGTAGGCGTTGGCAACGAACAGCACGAGAAAGCCGAGGCCCGCGAACAGTACGAACGGCAGCGCCACGACGTAGACGGCCAGTGCCAAAAGCGCGATCTTGATGCCTTCGATCAGCGCGCGCATGACCGGCAAGGCGCGCCCGGGCGGCTCTGCCGGATAACGCTCATGCTCGACCTTGTCGGCGATCTCGTCGACGAAGAAGCTGCCGACGAAGGCGGTGACTGCCGGCATCAGGAACAGCGCGCCGGTAACGATGCCGAGCGCCGCCATGAACGACAGAAGCCAGGCGATCGTCGCCCACACCGAATGCGAGGCGAAGCCGGAGGACTGCTCGGCCCAGGTGGCGCCGCTCTCGGCGAGCCAAGCCAGCACGCGCTGAAGGACGATGCCGATAAAGACGATGAGGATCAGGGCAAGGCCCACGGCCTTCAGGAGCACCGCGCGCAAGGGCGGCGAGAGCATATCGGAGAGAGCTTTGGCGGCGGCGTCAAGCATGCCGCTACAGGTAGGGATGTGCTTTGATTGAGGCAAGAGGCGATGCTCTTGGGAGAAACTCAGGCAGCGGACTCGAATGTCTCCTGCGCCTCCGGGACGAGGCTAGGCATCTCGGCCAAGTCCACCCACGCCATCGCCTTGTAGTCGAAGCCATTCACCAAGGTCGGCTTCACCACCTCGAAGTAAGGCGAAATGTCGAAGTCGCGCGGTGCGTATAGCGAAGAATGGCGGATCTCGAGGATCTCCTCGCGCGCCTGCTCGCTCTCGACCCGCGTCACCTTGGGCAGGATCGGATAGCGCACGGTTTCGAACGCCTGCGCGATCAGCGCCGAGCAGATGATGCGCGTCGGGTGTCCCGAGCCCAACGCCATCATGCGCCGGCGCCAGCGCTGCGGCACCGGCAGCGGCAGCAGATAGCGCATCAAATCGATGATGTTCTTCAGATCGTAGTCGAAGCCGATGCGCTCGGCCGCATAGGTGCAGACACGGAAACGGTCTTCCTCGGTCAGGCCGGTCGGACGGCAGATGCGGGTGTGAAAGCGCGTGTACTTCGACAACGGCGCCGCCACCACGCCCTGCCCGATATTGGCCTCGACCAGCACCAGCGGCTCGCCATCATGCGTCGCGCGATCGCCGATCGGACCGACATAGAGCGCGGCATGCGACCAGGTCGACTGCGTGAGATATTTGATGACGCCGGAAATGTGATTGTTGCCTTCAACCAGGAGGACGTCCCCCGGGCGCAAAGCCGCGCGTAAGGCATCGGGATCGCTCGGCGTAAACGGCTCGTAGCCTTGCGCCGGCTTTTCCAGATAACGGGCGAGAACACGCCCGACTCCATCAACGATCCGTCCCATGACCCCGCCCTAACGCCAATTCTTTGGCGCGTCAGCGCGACGCGTGTTCCCCCAGCGCGCGCTCGCTTATCCGCAACGCGTCTTGTTCCCGACAACTTAGCGAGGAGTCATTGCAAATTGGTTCATCGCTGCGGCATGCGTTACCAAGCGTTAGCCATGTAAATTGCGGCAGGACGCGGGTTCGTGCATTCTGCCCCTCGCATCGGAAAGCTTTCGGATACCATGCCGCGATTTAGCCGCCGCTCGTTCCTCACCGCCTCCGCCGCGCTCGTCGCGGCGCCGGCCGTGCGCGTTCAAGCCGCCACACCCGATGTCGACGTGGCGATCATCGGTGCCGGCGCCGCCGGTATCGCCGCGGCTCGCCGCATCGCCGCCGCCAAGCGCAGCTACCGGTTGATCGAGGCGTCGCCGCGCATCGGCGGCCGCTGCGCGACCGATACCAAGACGTTCGGCGTACCCTTCGATCTCGGCGCGCACTGGATCTACAACCCCGGCAGCAACCCGCTGCTCGCCGCCGTGTCGCGAAGCGGGCTCGACATCACCGCCGCGCCGCGCGCGCAAGGCTTGCGCGTTGGGCCCCGCCCCGCGCGCGATGGCGAGCTCGAAGCTTTCCTTGCCGCGCAAGTGCGCGCGCAGCGCGCGCTGGTCGACGCCGGCAAGGGCAAGGCCGACGTGCCGGCCCAGCGCGCGTTACCCAAGGATCTGGGCGTCTGGCAACCGACCATCGAGTTCATGTTCGGGCCTTATGCTTTCGGCAAGGAACTCGGCAGCGTGTCCGCTTTCGATGTGGCGCGCACGGCCGAACGCGAAAGCGCGGCCTTCTGCCGCCAAGGTTATGGCGCGGTGCTGGAGCGGCTCGCGGGCGACCTGACAGTGCAATTGTCGAACCCAGTGAGCATGATCTCCTGGGTCTACGGCCAGGGCGTCACCGTCGAGACGCCGCGCGGCGATCTCTACGCCCGCACGGTGATCCTCACCGTATCGACCAATGTGCTCGCGTCCGACAAAATCGAGTTCATTCCGCCGCTGCCGAAGCGGCAACTGGATGCCGCCGGCAAGCTGTCGCTCGGCTCACTCAACCACATCGCGCTCGACATGCCCGGCAACCCGCTCGGGCTGCAGCGCGATGATATCGTGTTCGAGCAGGCCAATAGTCCGCGCACAGCGGCGCTGCTGGCCAATATCGGCGGCACCGGCCTGCATGTGGTCGAGGTCGGCGGCACGTTCGGCCGCGAGCTCGCCGCCAAAGGCGAAGCGGCGATGAGCGATTTCGCGGCCGAGTGGGTGAGTGGCGCCTTCGGCACCAACGCCAAGCGCGCGATCAAGCGCAGCGCCGCCACGCGCTGGGATGCCGAGCCGTTCGCGCTCGGCGCGATATCAGTGGCGACGCCGGGCGCGGCCGACGCGCGCAAAACGCTTGCCGGCGAGCCGCTCGGCGGACGCGTGTGGTTTGCCGGCGAGGCCTTGCACGAGACGCAATGGGGCACGGTCAATGGCGCCTGGGAATCCGGCAACCGCGCCGCCGAAGCGGTCTTGCGCAAACTTGGCGCGCTGAAGGAAGATGGCGGCGAGAAGCCGGCGCGCCGCAATCAGAAGAACTCGCGACGACGACGCAATGAGGACGACTAATGCAACGCCCGAAAGCGCTGATCGCCTGGTCCAGCGGCAAAGACAGCGCTTGGGCGCTGTATGAAGCACGCCGGTCTGGCGACTACGATATCGTCGGCGCGCTGACGACGGTGAACGAGACGTTTCAGCGCGTCGCCATGCATGGCGTGCGCGAGACGCTCCTGATGGCGCAGGTCGAGGCAGCGGGTGTCGAGCCGATCGTGGTGCCGATCCCCTACCCGTGCACGAACGAGATCTACGAGCGGCAGATGGCGGCGGCGATGGACGAGGCGAAAGCTCGCGGCATCACCCACGTCATCTTCGGCGATCTCTTCCTCGAAGACATCCGCGCCTATCGCGAGGCGAAGCTGAAAGACATCGGCATCACGCCGGTTTTTCCCTTGTGGCAGCGGCCAACCGATGCACTGGCGCGCGAGATGATAGCCGGCGGCATGGAGGCGCATCTCGCCACGGTCGACCTGAAGAAGCTGCCGGCAGGCTTTGCCGGCAAGCGTTTCGACGGCGCTCTGCTCGATGCGTTGCCGGCGAGCACCGATCCCTGCGGCGAGAACGGCGAGTTCCACACCTGCGTGGTCGCCGGGCCGATGCTGTCGCGCCGGATCGAGGTCACCGTCGGCGAGACGGTGGAGCGGGATGGGTTCGCCTATGCGGACCTACTGCCAGCTTAAGCCCGCAACACGCCGCCCGTGCGCTTCGTCACTTCGGCGACGATCTTCTGCCCGAGCGCGTCGATCTCCTGATCGGTCATGGTCTTGTCGCGCGGCTGCAAGGTGACAGTGATTGCTAGCGATTTTTTGTCCGCCGGAACACCCTTGGCTTCGTAATTTCCTGAAGCTTGATAAAGATCGAACACGTTGACGGCGACGATCAGTTTCTTATCGACGCTTTGTGCTGCCCGAACGATATCCCCGGCTCTCACCGTGCGGTCGACCATGAAGGCGAAGTCGCGCTCGACCGGCTGGAACGGCGACAACTCCAGAAGCGGCTTGGCACGCGTCGCCTTGGCCTTGGGCTCGGGGATGTTCTCGAGCAGCACCTCGAAGCCGACCAGCGGGCCTTCCGCCTTCAGCGCTGCGAGCGTGCGCGGATGCAACTCGCCGAAAGTGCCGATGATGTTCTTCGGGCCCATCTGGATGGTGCCTGAACGGCCCGGGTGGAACCAGGCAGACCCACCGGGCACGATCTGCAACGCCTGCATCGGCGCCCCGGCAGCGGCCAGCACGGCGAAGGCATCGGCCTTGGCGTCGAACACGTCGACCGGTTTGGCGGCGACCGACCAATGGCGGCCATTACCTTCGGGCTTGGCCAGCGCGCGGCGGATACCGGTCGCAGCGGTGAACTGATCCTCCGGCTTGTCGCCCTTGAAGACCTGACCGACCTCGAACAGCGCCACGTCGTTGAAACCGCGGTCCGCGTTCTTTTGCGCCGAGGTGAGCAGGCCGGGCAGCAGGCTCGGCCGCATGTCGGACAGCTCGGCCGCGATCGGGTTGGCAAGCGCCAGTTCGGCTGCGCCGCCGCCGAACAACTCGGCCTCGCGCTTCGACACGAACGACCAGGTCACCGCTTCGGTGAGCCCGCGCGCGGCGAGCGCCCGCTTGGCCTTGCGCGTGCGGCTCTGGATGGGCGTGAGCACCGGCTTGCGTGCATCCTCGCCGCGCGGGAACGGCGTCGAGGGCACGCGGTCGACGCCGACGATGCGCACCACTTCCTCGACGAGATCGGCGCGGCCGTGCACGTCCGGCCGCCACGACGGCACCGCGACTTTCACGTTGTCGCCTTGGCCGGCAACGAAGAAGCCGAGCTTCTCCAGGATGCGGCGCGCTTCCGGCAGCGGCAGCTTGAGGCCGGACAGGCGCGGCACTTCCGCGACGGGGAAGTCGATGACCTTCTCCTGCGGCGCCGGATCGCCGGCGACCACGACCTCCGAGGGCTCGCCGCCACACAGCTCGATCACCATCTGCGTCGCGAGATCGAGACCCGGCAGCATGAAGTTCGGATCGACGCCGCGCTCGAAGCGGTAGCGCGCATCGGTGTTGATGCCGAGCTTGCGGCCGGTCTGCGCGATGTTGAGCTCGTTCCACAGGGCAGATTCGATCAGCACGTCCGTGGTGTCAGCATCGCAGCCCGATTCCTCGCCGCCCATGATGCCGGCGAGCGATTCCACCGCGCGCTCGTCCGCGATCACGCACATGGCCTCATCGAGCGCATAAGTGCGGCCGTCGAGCGCCAGCAACTGCTCGCCGTTCTTGGCGCGGCGGACAGTGAGATTGCCCTTCACCTTCTTGGCGTCGAACACGTGCAGCGGCCGCGCGCGATCAAAGGTGATGTAGTTGGTGATGTCGACCAGCGCGTTGATCGGCCTGAGGCCGATAGCGGTGAGCCGTTTCTGCAGCCACTCGGGCGACGGGCCGTTCTTCACGCCGCGCACCAGCCGCAGGCCGAAAGCGGGGCACAGCTCCGGCGCCTCGATCGTCACCGTTACCGGGCACGGATACGTACCCTTGATCGGCTTCGGCGTATTCTGCTTGTAGTCGCCGATCATCGTGGCGCCGAGGTCGCGCGCGATGCCGTTGACGCCGGTGCAATCCGGCCTGTTGGGCGTCAGGTTGATCTCGATCACCGGATCGCTGATGCCGAGCACTTCGGCGAACGGCTTGCCGATCGGCGCGTCGGCCGGCATCTCGATGATGCCGCTGTGGTCGTCGTTGAGGCCGATCTCCGCGCCGGAGATCATCATGCCTTGGCTTTCGACGCCGCGGATCTTGCCGACCGACAAGGTAATGTCCTTGGCCGGGATGTAGGTACCCGGCAATCCGAGCACCGTCTTCAATCCCGCGCGCGCATTGGGCGCGCCGCAGACGATCTGCAGCGGCTTGCCTGTGCCGTTGTCGACCTGGCAGACGCGCAGACGGTCAGCGTTCGGGTGCTGCTCAGCCGAGATGATCTGGACGACCTTGAAGGGCTCGTATTCCTTCGCCTTGTCCTCGACCGCCTCGACCTCGAGGCCGATCATGGTGAGCTTGTCGACGATCTCGGTGAGCGAGGCCGTCGTTTCGAGGTGATCCTTCAACCAGGGCAGGGTGAACTTCATCGTCTTACTTCCCCGTCCAGAAGTAGAGAACCGGCAGCAGCAGGAACACCACGATGGTGAAGATGATCGCGCTGCGGATGCACAGGCTGTACAGCTCGGTGCGGATGATCAACTCGCGATGGATCATGTCCTGGGCCTGCGCACCCACGCCGACGAATTCGTGCGTGTGAAACACAGTCAGGCAGCGCAGGCAGCCGATCGCGATCAACAGGTAGACTCCGATCTCCACGACGACGACGCCGATTTCAAAATCGCTGGAGGCGACGAGCGGCGCCAGCAGTCCGAGCCCCGCGATCATCATCGACACATGCGTCAGCACCCCGGCCGCCTTGGTGTCGATCGACGCGAAGGTGTGCGCAACCTCGGCCGACATCGTCTTGTCGCGCTCGCGCAGCGTCTCCTCGTAGTTTGCGATCTTCTTCGCGTCCCAGCCGCGCGTGACGATTGCAAACACGGCGCGCTCAAACAGCGACTGCGGCGGGGTTGCAGGCGCGCTCATGAACTGAGGCCCCCGGCGAGCGTCGGAAAGTCGAGCGGGCGGAAACCGTAATGCGACAGCCAGCGCACGTCGGCCTCGAAGAACGCGCGCAGGTCATGCATGCCGTATTTCAGCATGGCGATGCGGTCGATGCCCATGCCCCAGGCGAAGCCCTGGTACTCGTTCGGATCGAGCCCGCAGTTCTTCAGCACATTCGGATGCACCATGCCGCAGCCGAGAATCTCCAGCCAATCCTCGCCCTCACCGAAGCGGATCTCGTCCTTGCCGCGCTTGCACTGGATGTCGACTTCCAGCGACGGCTCGGTGAAGGGGAAGAACGACGGGCGGAAACGCATGTTGACGTTGTCCACCTCGAAGAAGGCCTTGCAGAATTCCTGCAAGATCCACTTCAGGTGGCCGAGATGCGAGCCCTTGTCGATCACCAGGCCCTCGACCTGGTGGAACATCGGCGTGTGCGTCTGGTCGCTATCGCTGCGGTAGGTGCGGCCCGGGCAGATCACGCGGATCGGCGGCTTCTTGGACAGCATGGTCCGCACCTGCACCGGCGAAGTGTGCGTGCGCAGCAACAAGCGTGAGCCGTCCGGCTTCGGATTGAAATAGAACGTGTCGTGCATATCCCGGGCAGGATGGCCCTCCGGGAAGTTCAGCTTGGTGAAGTTGTAGTCGTCGGTCTCGATGTCGGGACCTTCCGCCACCGCGAAGCCCATGTCGGCGAAGATGGCGGTGAGCTCGTCGATCACTTGGCTGATCGGATGCACGCGGCCGGTCTCAGCGGACGGCTCGCGCACCGGCAACGTGACGTCGACCGTCTCGCTGTTGAGGCGAGCATCGAGCGTCGACGCCGCAAGCTCGTCCCTGCGCGCGGCTATCGCGCCGGTGACGAGGTCCTTGAGACCGTTGATCGCCGGCCCTTTCGCCTTGCGCTCGTCCGGCGTCATCGCGCCGAGCGTTTTCAAGAGCGCGGAGACCGATCCGCTTTTACCGAGCGCGGACACGCGCACGGCTTCCAGCGCCGCCTCGTCTTTCGCAGCGGCGACGGCGCCGAGCAGGTCTTGTTCAAGTTGCGCGATGTCGGACATTGTCTTGGGCACGGCCTTTCACAGTCCACGGACCGTCATCGTCCGCGAAAGCGGACGATCCAGTAACCCCGGATCAAGCGAGATTACGAGAGGCCGGTGATTACTGGGTCCCCGCTTTCGCGGGGACGACACGCAGTGCGTAAGCCTCAGGCCGGCAGCGCGGCCTTGGCCTTTTCCACGATCGCGGCGAAGGCCGCCGGCTCATGGATGGCGAGATCCGACAGCACCTTGCGGTCGACGACGAGGCCGGACTTGGCCAGACCGTCGATGAACTTCGAGTAGTTCAGACCGAACGGGCGCACGGCGGCGTTCAGGCGCTGGATCCAGAGCGCGCGGAAGGTGCGCTTGCGGCGCTTGCGGTCGCGGAAGGCGTACTGGTTCGCCTTCTCCACAGCCTGCTTGGCAACGCGGATGGTGTTCTTGCGGCGGCCATAATAGCCCTTGGCGGCCTTGTAGACTTTCTTGTGCTTGGCGTGGGCGGTGACGCCACGTTTGACGCGGGCCATGGGAAAACTCCTCAGCTAAATCTTGCAAACGTTGATACGGGGACGACGGCCGGATGCGGCCAGAAGTACGGTTAGCCGTTAGGCAGGAAGTACTTCTTGATGTTGTCGCCGTCGGTCTTGAACAGCACCGAGGTGCCGCGATGTTCGCGGATCTGCTTGGTGGTCCGCTTGATCATGCCGTGGCGTTTGCCGGACTGCTGGTATTTCACCTTGCCCTGGGCGGTGATCTTGAAGCGCTTTTTGGCGCCCGACTTGGTCTTCAGCTTGGGCATTTTGCTCTCCTACGCGGTCTTTCGCGGGCTAAGCCGCACGACCGAAAATAAGCCCGGGGCGCGAGGCCTCAGGTATGGTGCTCGGAATTGAGCGGATATCGCCGCCACGGCAGCCCTTTCAGCCGGGCGACGAAGGGCGGCGTTATGGCAGAGGCGGGCCGACCTTGCAACCTTTGGCCCGCTAACGGGCAGGCGAAGGCTGCCTCCCCGAAGCCGCCCAGGGCTCTCTCCCAGAGGGTTTCCGGCGTTAGGTATTTAAATACCTAGTGATCGGTTTCCGGCGCCCAAAATACAGGCGCCGCCCGCGGAGTCGCGGACGGCGCGTACGAACCTAGGGCTGAGCGTCAGCGCGGCGCCAGCAGCATGACCATCTGGCGGCCCTCGAAGCGCGGCTCGGATTCCACCTTCGAGATCGTCGAGGTGTCTTCCTTCACGCGCTGGAGCAGCTTGTAGCCGAGCTCCTGGTGCGCCATTTCGCGGCCCCGGAAGCGGAGCGTGATCTTGACCTTGTCGCCCTCTTCGAAGAAGCGCTTCATCGAGCGCATCTTCACGTCGTAGTCGTGATCGTCGATCATCGGGCGGAGCTTGATCTCCTTGATCTCGACGACCTTCTGTTTCTTGCGGGCTTCAGCCGCCTTCTTCTGCGCCTGGAACTTGTACTTGCCGTAATCCAGGATCTTGACGACGGGGGGCGCGGAATTCGGGGCGATCTCGACCAGATCAAGCCCGGCAGCCTGCGCCATTTCTAGCGCGGTCTGAATGGGTGTTGGGCCATGGTTGTGACCAGTGGCATCGATCAGCTGTACCTCGCGGACGCGGATCTCCTCGTTAATGCGCGGGCCGTCCTTTTGGGCGGGCTGCGCGGCTTTCATCGGACGACGAATGGCTACTTTCTCCTCAAGCTGTTGCAACGAAGCGGTGAACCGAAGGCAGGCGGTGGGCGAGCCCCGGCAGGCGAGAGATTGGTACAAACGGCGAATAAGTCAACGCGGTTCCTGACCACACGCTGGCAAAAAGCCCAATAAGCAAGATCAAATTGTTCAAATTCCAGCCGTTTTGCGGGCCCGGCCGGCCTCGCTGCGTCGGCCGATGTCGCGATAAACGCGCAGAATTTGCTCGGCGACGGTGGCGGCATCGAAGTGGCCGAGCACCCAATCGCGGCCGCGCTGGCCGAGCGTGGCACGGTTCGGCTCCGGCATCGCGAACAGCCGCAGCAAAGCGGCGGCGAAGGCGGCATCGTCACCGGATTGGAAGCGCAGGCCCGCGACCCGGCTTTCCGGCACGGACGGCGCGGTGAGCACCACATCGGCGCCGGCCGCGAGGTCGGACACGATCAACGGCCGCGCCATCGCCTGCGCTTCGAGAATCGCCCGCGGCGCGCCTTCCGGTTGCACGGCGGCGGAGGCGACGACGGCCGCCGCGGCATAGGCCGCCGGCATGTCGGATACAGGCGCGGCCATGCGGATCACGTCCATGGTGCCGGTCGTCAGCGCCAGATCCCACAATTCACCGGTGTAGTGGGTGCGGCCGCGGTCCTCGCCGACAAACACGAACAAGAAGTCCTTGAGGCCCATCTCCTTGAGCCGCTTGGCCGCCTTCACCGCGAGCGTGTGTCCCTTGCGGCGCAGAATACGGCCGGTGATGAGAATGACCTTGGTGTCACGCGAGACGCCCCAGGCGCGCCGCATCGCCTCCACGCGCTCATGCGACACGCGGGCGGGATCGAAGCGCTCGAGATCGATGCTGCACGGGACCACCGCGATCTTGTCCCATGGCGTGCCGTAACGGTCATTGATGAGCTGCGCGATCTGTTCGCTCACCGCGATGACGCGGTCGCCGCGCGCCATCACACCGTTGTAGAGCCGCTTGAAGATGTTCTGCTCGCGGAAGCCTTTGAACCAGCTCGTCAGCAGCGGAATGCCGCGCCACCGCGCCGCGATGATGGCGCTCCAGGCCGCCGATCGGCCGAAGACGTGAATGGCTTGGCAGCGCTCGTCGCGGGCGAGCCGCATCAAGACGAAGGCATTGCGCAGCATCAGCACGGGATTATTGCTGGCGACATCGAGCGGCACAAAACGAGCGCCGACAGCGGAGACATCGGCGACCAGGCGGCCCGCCTGCGACACGACGATGGCCCGGTAACCCGCCCGGCTCAGAACGCGCGTCAACTCCACTGCACCGGCATCGGAAGCGCCGCCATCGAGCGTCGGCGTGACGATGAGAACGCTGCGAGCGTCGTTGGCGGCACCCGTGCGCACATCGTCACGCAGAGAATGCTCTGCGACGGCGGATGTCTTGGACACGGGCAAGCTCGGCATCAGTTCAGCGACCTCGGACCCTCGAGTCGACAAATGGCCACGCGAGAGCAGGAACTTCTTGATGGACGGGGCCGGCGCGCGCCGTCTTCTTAGAGGCAATCACGCGTCGCGGGCGAGCAGCGACGTATAGACCCCGCGGATGGCTTCGGCAACGCTCGAGGGGGAAAATGCGAACTCGGCGAACTGGCGGGCGCGCGCCCCCAAGGCCTCATAGGCGGTCGTATTGAGCGCCAGCGCCGCGCGAACCGCGTTGGCGAGTTCGCCCACATTGCCCGGCCGCACCACCCAGCCGGTGCGCAATTCCTCGCGCATGCGCGGCGGCGCGAGCAGATTTTCCGGCAGCATGCCGATCGTGGTGGCGACGACTGGGCGGCCGACCGCCTGCGCTTCCGATACCGCACGGCCGGAAAGCGGCGGCTGCAGCGCCGGAACCACGACGACGTCGGCCGCCGCGATGGCCGCCGGCATGTCGGCGCAGTGACCGACGAAACGGCAGAGCGTGTCGATACCGTGCATGTGCGCGCGACGGCGCAGAGCTCGCGCATAGCGCAGGTTGCTGCGGTCTTCGCCGGCGAAGACGAAGGCGATGCTGCGATCGCCGCCGGCCACCAAAAGCCGCGCGGCGTCGAGCATGCTCATCTGCCCGTTCCACGGCGCGACGCGCCCTGAAATCAGCACGACCCGCACATGCGGCAGCAGCCCCCACACCCGCCGCATCGCGGCGATACGGTCGGCGGTGATCGCCGCCGGGTTGAAGGCCGCGGTATCGACCGCGCGCGGGATGACGGTGATCCGCTCGGCGGGAATCTTGTAGCGCTGGATCATCGCCATCGAGATGTAGCTTGACGGCGCGATGACGCGGTCGCCGCGCGCGAGCGAGGCGCGATAGAGCGTGCCCGGCCACGTGTCGGCCGCGAGCCGATCCGGAAACGAGGTCACCAGGAACACCGGCTGCTTGCGCGTCGCCTGCAGCGCGCTCCAGGCCGCGCCGGCGCTCTGCGCGTGCACGATGTCGATACGCTCGCCGGCAATGAGGCCCGCGATGACACGCGCGTTCCTGCGGATGCGCAGCGGATTGACGGTGTCGTTCACCATCGGCAGCCACTCGCCGCCCGCGGCGCGCAATTCGCCGACCAGCGGCCCGCCGTCGCCGGCGATGATGGCGCGTGCGCCGGATTTCAGGAGCGTGATGGCGATGTCGATGGCGGCGTGACCGGCGGGATCGTCGGCGAGCGCCGGCACGATCTGGAGGATCGTGGCACCGGCGAGCGAGCGCGGCCTGACGGCGCGGTTCAACGACACCCCCTTGCGCGAGGCGCCAGCTTGCGGCGAGAAGATGCGGTAACTGCCATCATCCCTTCAAAGGCCAGAAGCGACCATGAGCGAGGCGCGCCTGACGACGCTGACAGTAGAATCACCTCCGCCCTCGCGGACCATCGCCGTGCGCCTACGCGAGGGCAAGAGCCCCGCCACCGGTCCGGGCCTGGTTTGGCTGGGCGGCTTCAAATCGGACATGAAGGGCACCAAAGCCGAAGCGCTCGATGCCTGGGCGGCTGAAAACGGCCGGGCCTGCCTGCGGTTCGACTACTCCGGCCATGGCGAATCCGGCGGCGCCTTCACCGATGGCACCATCGGGCGCTGGCTGGAGGAGAGCGTCGCCGTCTACACGCGCTTCGCCACGGGCCCGCAGGTGGTGATCGGCTCGTCGATGGGCGGCTGGCTGGCATTGCTCTTGGCGGCGCGACTGCGCGAGTTGAAAGGGTTCGCGCCGCTGGCCGGCATGGTGCTGATCGCGCCGGCGGTCGACTTCACCGAGGAACTGATGTGGAAGGAGTTCTCCCCGGCCATCAAACGCGAGGTAGAAGAGAAGGGATTCTGGATGCGGCCGTCGCAATACGGCGAGGAGGCCTACCCAATCACCAAGGGCCTGATCGAAGAAGGCCGCAACCACCTGATGCTCGGCGGACTGATCGAGACCGGCTGCCCGGTGCACATCCTGCAGGGCATCAAGGACCCCGACGTGCCTTGGCGGCACGCCGAGGCCCTGGTGACGCGCTTCTCGCGCGACGACGTGGTGCTGACGCTGATCAAGGACGGCGACCACCGGCTGTCGCGGCCGGAAGATATCGAGCGCCTGATCGCGGCGGTGAAAGAGTTCTAGCGAAGCGCTGCGCGCCACTCTTCACGCACCGACAAATCGTCATCGGTGCGTTCGCGTGTGAGCGCATCGAATTCTTTATACGACATCAGTTGCCTCAGCGCCCACACCGCCGCGCCGCGCACCAGCGGCGATGCATCATCAAGCAAACGCTCCGCCTCGCCAGCGAGCGACGCATCGCCCGAATTGCCGATCGCGATCAGCACATTGCGCACGAAGCGGTCGCGACCGATGCGCTTGACCGGGCTCTTGGAAAACAGCGCGCGGAACTGCGCATCGTCGAGCCGCGCCAAGTCGGCAAGCTTCGGCGCCCGCAACCCCGCGCGCGCGGCGAGCTTCGCCTCGCGGCCGGCTTGCGCGAACTTGTTCCACGGACAGACGGCGAGGCAATCGTCGCAGCCATAGATGCGGTTGCCCATCAGCGAGCGGAGCTCGCGCGGAATCGGACCCTTGTGCTCGATGGTCAGATACGAAATGCAGCGCCGCGCATCGAGCCGATAGGGCTCCGGAAACGCAGCGGTCGGACAGACGTCGAGACAGGCGCGGCAACTGCCGCAGCTGTCCTCCACCGGAGTATCCGCCGGCAGATCGAGCGTGGTGAAAATCGCGCCGAGAAACAGCCACGAGCCAAACTGGCGCGACACCAAGTTGGTGTGCTTACCCTGCCAGCCGAGCCCGGCGCTCGCCGCCAAAGGCTTCTCCATCACCGCGGCGGTGTCGACGAACACTTTCACGTCGCCGCCGGCCTGCCCGATCAACCAACGCGCGATCTCCTTCAGCCGTTTCTTGATCAGGTCGTGATAGTCGTCGCCCTGCGCGTAGACCGAGATCGCCGCGCGCGTGCGCTCTTTCAGAATCGCGAGCGGATCCTCGTCCGGCCCATAGTTCATGCCAAGCATGATTACCGAGCGCGCGTCCGGCCACAGCGTGAGCGGCGAAGCTCGCCGCGCCGCCGTCTCCGCCATCCACACCATGTCGCCATAGGCGCCATCGGCGATGAAGCGCTCTAGCCGCTCCTTTGCTTCCGGCACCGCATCCGGCTGCGTCACGCCACAACAATCGAAGCCGCGCGCACGCGCCTGCTCGATCAAAGCCTGCTTGATCGCTTGGGGATCGGTCAGAAGTCGAGATCGGCGTAGGTCGCCGACGCCGGAATGCCGGCCAGCGTTTCCGTCAACAGCGGACGGAACGACGGCCGCGACTTCACCCGCGCGTACCAGTGCTTCGCTACGTCGTCTTCGTTCCACGGTACTTCGCCCAGATAATCGCAGGCGGACAAATGAGCCGCCGCGGCGAGATCGGCGAGCGTCAGCTCATTGCCCGCCAGCCAGTCGCGCGTGCGCACCAGCCAGCCGATATAGGCCAGATGATAGCGGATATTGCGGCGGGCCGCGCGCAGCTGGTCGGTGTCGGGTGGGCCGCCGCCCTGTTCCTTCGTCATATGCCGCTTGAACACGCGCTCGAGCACGAGAGGGCCGCTGACCTCCTCGTAGAACTTGTCGTTGAACCAACTCGCCAACCGGCGCACCTCGACACGCGCGCCGATCGAGTCCGGCAGCAGCCGGCCGTCTGTCAGATCGGCGGCGTGGGTTTCCTCGATGTATTCCGCGATGATGGCGGTGCCCGGAACCGCCGGCTGGCCGTCCGCGACCAGTACCGGCAGTTCGCCGGCCGGATTGAGCACGAGAAACTCCTCGCGCCGCTCCCAGGCGCGCTCTTCCACCAGACGCGCTTCGATCCCGTACTCGTTCAGGATGAGGCGCACGTAGCGCGAGCGCGGACACAGCGGATGTTGAAACAGCGTGAGCATGTTCGGCCGGAGTCATGCGGCCCCCACGGCCGCAACACAAGAGAATCGATTCTGTGGCACTATAGGAAGACGCACCGCGAGCGCAAATCCGCCGTGGCTACGCCTTTTTAATTTGCCTCAATGGATCGTTTACGCCAAAAGCCCTCCATTCCTGCATGATTCACTTGGCCCGAGCCGGCGGCCCGTGACATCCCCGGAGCTAACCTCCCATGAATTTCGACGCTATCAAGGCGGCCCTTCTCGGCCTGATCGGACCACATATCGATTACGTGAAGGCAGCCGTGCTCGGCTTGGTCGAAGGGTTGACCGAATATCTGCCGGTGTCGTCCACCGGTCACCTGCTGCTGATGGAACATGTCCTCGGCTGGGGTGATGACGATTTCGGCAAATCGTTCGCCGTCTTGATCCAGCTCGGCGCCATTTTGGCGCTGCTGACGATCTATTTCGGCCGGTTGTGGGGGCTGGCCAAGAACATGTTCACCGACTGGGCGGCGGCGCGCTTCGTCATCGGTGTGCTGCTCGCCTTCCTGCCGGCCGCGGTAATCGGCGCGCTCTTCGGCAGCTACATCAAAGAGTATCTGTTCGACATCCGTGTGGTCTGCATCACGCTCATCCTTGGCGGTTTCGTGCTGTTGTGGGTGGACCGCCTGGCGCTCAAGCCGCGTTATCTCGACGCCACCGAATTCACCTTGCCGATGTATTTCGGCATCGGTCTCATCCAATGCATCGCGATGATACCAGGCGTGTCGCGTGCCGGCGCAACCATCGTGGGTGCCATGCTGTTCGGTGCCGACCGCCGCTCGTCGGCGGAATTCTCATTCTGGCTGGCGATGCCGACGATGGTCGGCGCTTTTGCCTACGAGATGTATAAGAGCCGCTCCGACTTGGCGCTCGGCAGCAATATCAGCGTAACCGCCGTTGGCTTCGTCTTCTCGTTCATCTTCGGTTGGATCGTGGTGAAGACGTTCCTTGGCTATGTGCAACGACACACATTCTCGCTGTTCGCCTGGTGGCGGATCCTGCTCGGCAGCTTCGGGATTTTCGCGCTGTATTTTATGTAACTCGTCATTCCGGGACGCGCCGTAAGGCGCGGGCCCGGAATCCATACACCGCAGCGCTTCGGATTACGGATTCCGGGCTCGCGGGCTAAAGCCCGCGCCCCGGAATGACAATCACTCTTTATCGAACAGAATATCGCGGCTGACGTCTTTCACGTCGCGCACGCCGGTGAGCGACATGCTCACCTTCAGTTCCTGCTCGATCAGGCTCAGCGCCTTGCGCACGCCGTCGCCGCCCTGGGCGGCGAGGCCGTAGAGATACGCGCGACCGATCAGGCAGCCCCGCGCGCCGTGCGCGAGCGCTTTCAGCACGTCCTGGCCCGAGCGCACCCCGCCGTCGAACAATATCTCGATGCGGTCGCCGGCCGCATCGGCAATGCGCGGCAAGGCGGCGATGGTCGAGGGCGCGCCGTCAAGTTGGCGACCGCCGTGGTTCGAGACCACGATGGCGTCGACACCGAGATTGGCGGCCTGCTTGGCGTCCTCGGCATCGAGCACGCCTTTGAGCACCAACTTGCCCGGCCACACCTTGCGCATCCACGCGACGTCATCCCACGACAAGGTCTGATCGTAATTGTCGTTGGCCCATTGGCCGGAGGCCAGCGCACTGCTTTGCTTGAGATAGGCTTCAAGATTGCCGAAGGTCTTGCGCCGGCCCATCAGCACGCTCATCGCCCAGGACGGCTTGGTCATCACGTCGAAAGCGTTGCGCAAGGTCAGCCGCGGCGGCACTGCAAGGCCGTTCTTCAAATCGGCGTGGCGCTGGCCGCGCATCGGCAGATCGACGGTGACGAACAGCGCGGTGCAGCCGGCATCGCGCGCCCGCGCAATCACCTGCTCGCTGAAGCCGCGATCGCGGAACACATAAAGCTGGAACCAGAACGGTCCCTTGATCGCGGAACGGATGTCCTCGATCGAGCAGATCGCCATAGTCGACAGGCAGAAAGGCACGCCCTTCTCTTCCGCGACGCGCGCGGCGACCATCTCGCCGTCGCCGTAGAGCAAGCCGGTCAAGCCGGTGGGCGCGAGCGCCACCGGCATCGACACTTTTTCTCCCAGCATCGTCGTTTCGAGCACGCGGTTGGTCGCGTCGACCAGAACGCGCTGACGAAAGCGGATCTTCCTCAGATCCTCCGAATTGGCGTGATAGCTGATCTCGTCGTAGGAGCCGCGATCGACATAATCGAACAGCGCGCGCGGCAACTTGCGCCGTGCAAGCTGGCGCAGGTCTTCGATGTTGGTGATGACGGGCAAGATCGGCCTACGGCCTTAAGCCGTTGGCAGCGTGCGGAACTGGCCGGTCTTGCGGAAGCGCCAGAGATAAGACGGCACGATCGCTTCGATCGAGTCGGGGGCGATGCCAAGGCCCGGCAGCGTGCGGCCTTCCTTGATAGCCGCTTCCGACACGACGTTGTCGACGCGCAGCGATTCAACCTGGTCGGGCGTGATCATCGGCTTCGGCATGAATTGCGCGATATAGGCCGGTAGCTTGGCGGCGAAGAACGGGATCGGCAGCAGAATGCGCTTGCGCTCGATGGTCGTGAGCACGAACTGCATCAGTTCCTTGAAGGTCTTCACTTCCGGACCGCCGAATTCGTAAGTCGCACCGCCGCGCAGCTTGCCGTCGACGGCATCGGCGATCGCAGTCGCCACGTCGCCGACGAAAACCGGCTGGAAACGCGTCGCACCACCGCCGACCAATGGCAGGAACGGCGACATACGCGCCATCGACGCGAAGCGATTGAAGAAGTCGTCCTCCGGACCGAACATGATCGAGGGCCGCATGATCACGGCCTGCGGCTGCGCCGCGAGCACGAGCTTCTCGGCCTGCGCCTTGGAGCGGCCGTAGTGCGAGGGCGAATTCTCGTCGGCGCCGATAGCCGAGACATGCACCATCGCGGCGCCATGCGCGGCGGCCGCCAGCGCCACCTGCTCGGCGCCATAAGTGTGCACAGAATCGAACTTCTGCCGGCCGCGCTCGAACAGGATGCCGACCAGGTTGATCAACACATGGGCGCCACGCGCCGCCGCCTCGACCGAGGCGGTATTGCGCAAATTGGTCTGTACGGCATGGATCTGGCCAACGCGGCCGAGCGGCTGCAGGTGGCCGGCGAGCTCGGGCCGGCGCACGGCGACGCGGATGCGGTAATGGCGCTTGGCCAGCGCCCGGACGACATGGCGTCCGAGGAAGCCGGAGCCGCCATAAATGGTGACCAGGGTGTCGTAGGGGCTGCGTGCGGTCATGCCGCTCTCGCTGAAATCGGGGAGGAAGCGTTAACGGGGCAATACAGGATCGGCTGGGGGCTGTACAGGGGCGCGGCGGCCAGTAAACCCCTCAATTGACAAGGCCAACGCGGCTCCGTACCTATCGCCCGCCTGTGCCCAGGTGGCGGAATTGGTAGACGCACTAGTTTCAGGTACTAGCGGTGAAAGCCGTGGAGGTTCGAGTCCTCTCCTGGGCACCAAACGGCCGATGAAGCAGCCCTCTTGGGCTGCTTTTTGTTTTTAAGGCTGCCAGCGCATACTGCGCACCGGCACCTTGCATCTGTTCCGCCCCCTCAGTATCCATCGGCCATGACCATCCGCCTGCATCGCGGCGATTTGCCCGACCTCTCCGCCTACAAAGGCGCCGTGGCCATCGACACCGAGACCATGGGTCTCGATCCCCAGCGCGACCGGCTTTGTGTGGTGCAGCTCTCGCCCGGCGACGGCTCGGCCGACGTGGTCCAGATCGGCGCCGGGCAGACCCGCGCGCCCAATATCGAGCGCCTGCTGGCCGATAAATCGGTGCTCAAGCTGTTCCATTTCGCCCGCTTCGACCTCGGTATCCTGGCCAAGACCTTCAATGTCATGCCGGAACCGGTCTATTGCACCAAGATCGCCTCGCGGCTGGTGCGCACCTATACCGACAAGCACGGGCTCAAGGACCTCGCGCGCGAACTGCTCGGCGTCGACCTGTCCAAGCAGCAGCAGTCGTCCGACTGGGGCGCTGACGCACTTAGCGACGCCCAGGTCGCCTATGCCGCAACCGACGTGCTGCACCTGCACGCGCTGAAGGAGAAGCTGGACGCCATGCTGGCGCGCGAGGACCGCACCGGTCTCGCCGCCGCCTGCTTCGGTTTCCTGCCCGAACGGGTCCGGCTCGACCTCGCCGGCTGGTCGGAAGAGGACATTTTCTCGCATTCGGTGTAAATTACCGATGGTGGTATTCGGCCCGAAAGCGGCCCAATGCCGCGCCGCCATTGCCGCCGATGAGCCATATTCACCGGCCATGTTGCGTTGCGGGGCGTGAATCCGACAACTGGACATCAAGCGAAACGGACGCCGCTTGATCGAGGACCTTACAGGGATGCCAGCGCGCGCGATCGAACGTCAGGCAGCCATCCAATCACGATGAACCGTGTGATCTCAGCCCGGACCGACCCGCAGACGGCGCGCTCCTATTGGACGATGAGCCGCGGCGACAGCGATCGCGCGTTCCGCGCCGCGCGCCGGCACAGCCGTCTGGTCCGTATCCTGCGCATCGCGATCCCGATCACGGTGGTGGGCGTGCTCACCATCATGTTCCTGGTCACCTATTTCAATCCGCTGCGCATGCTCGGCAAGCTGCCGATCGACATCGGCGATCTCGTCGTGTCCGGCACCAAGATCACGATGGAGCGACCGCGATTGTCCGGCTTCACGCAGGACTCGCGCGCTTACGAACTGTCGGCGGAAGCCGCCGCGCAGGACATGACCAAGCCCGACTTCGTCGAGCTGCGCAGCATCCGCGCCAAGATGGACATGCAGGACAAGACCACGATGCAGATGTCGGCGGCAACCGGCCTCTACAATTCCAAAACCGAGATGCTCAAGCTCGAGCGCGACATCTTCCTATCCTCGTCGACTGGCTATAAAGGCAAGATGAGCGAGGCGGTGATCGACATTCGTAAGGGTCACGTCGTCTCCGACAAGCCGGTCGAATTGGAAATGCTGCAAGGAACGCTCAATGCCAACAAGCTGGAGATCGTCGATTCCGGCGATCTGGTGCGCTTCCACGGCGGCGTGGTGATGGACATGTTGCTGAGCGACGAGGCCAAGAAAAAGGCTGCCGCGCAATGATGTTCCGCGCGTTCGCTCTCGCTGTCGGATTGTTGGCCGCTGGTCCCGCGATGGCGCAGCAACAGCAGCAATCGAAAGGTCCGCCCAACGCGCTGCAGGGTTTCTCGCAGAACCGCGATCAACCCGTGCACATCGAGGCAGCAACCTTGGAGGTGCGCGACAAGGACAAGGTCGCGACTTTCTCCGGCGACGTGCGCGTCAAACAGGGCGACACCGGCTTGCGCTGCAAGTCGCTGGTGGTGTTCTACGAGCAGGATGCTGCCGCGGACGCCAAAGGTGCCGACAAGAGCAAGACCATGACGGCGGCAACGCCGGGCCCCGGCGGCGAACAGCGGATCAAGCGCCTGGAAGCGCGCGGCGCCGTGGTGGTGACGCAGAAGGAGCAGACCGCCACCGGCGAGCTCGGCATCTTCGACATGAAGACTAATACCATCACGCTCACCGGCAATGTCATCATGACGCAGGGTCAGAACGTGCTGCGCGGCGACAAGCTGATGGTCGACATGGCCACCGGCGTATCGCGCGTCGAATCGGGCAAGAACGGCAGCGGCCGCGTCCAAGGCCTGTTCCTGCCCGGCAGCGCCGGCCCCGACATCAAGCCCGGTGCCGCGCCACCGCAGCAGCCGGCCGCACGCCCGTCGCCGGGACGGCTGTCCAATTGACCTCCCGCCAGCGACCGCAGGAGCCGCGCCCTTTGTCGCGGAATCAGCTATCGTTGGATGCCTCGCCGCTCGCGGGGATCCCGCCGGACCGGCCGATGCGCTGCGAGGTAGACCAGTGAATATCCTTTCGCTGTTCCAACGCCGCCGCCCGGCCAATGCCCGGCGCCAGCTGTCGCCGGCGGAAGCGCGCGCACAACAGGCCGCGCTCGCGGCGCAAGCACAGGCCCATGCTTACGCGCAACCGCAGGCGCGACCGGCGCAACAACCGGCACCGCAGCAACGCCCGGCGACCGTTCAGCCGCGCCGCGATGGCGGTGGGCAGCAACCGCAGACGCGGCATGCTTACCTCGCCGCGCACGGCGTCGAGAAAAGCTTCGGCGCACGCAAAGTCGTGCGCGGTGTCACGCTCTATGTGCGGCGGGGCGAAGCGGTGGGGCTGTTAGGACCCAACGGCGCCGGCAAAACTACCGTGTTCTACATGATCACCGGGCTGATCGCGGCCGACCGCGGCCGCATCGAGCTCGACGGCTATGACGTGACCGCGCTGCCGATGTATCAGCGCGCGCGCCTCGGCATCGGCTATCTGCCGCAGGAAGCCTCAATCTTCCGCGGCCTCAACGTCGAGGAAAACATCCGCGCTGTGCTGGAAGTGGTCGAGCCCGACCGCCGTCGCCGCGAGGCCGATCTCAACGCGCTGCTCGAAGAGTTCAACATCACGCGCTTGCGCAAGACGCCGACCATCGCGCTGTCGGGCGGCGAGCGCCGCCGCGTCGAGATCGCGCGCGCGCTGGCGACGCGGCCGAGCTACATGCTGCTCGACGAGCCCTTCGCCGGCATCGACCCGATTGCGGTCGGCGACATCCAGCAGCTCGTGCGCCATCTCACCAACCGCGGTATCGGCGTGTTGATCACCGACCACAATGTGCGCGAGACGCTCGGCCTGACCGACCGCGCCTACATCATCTATTCCGGCGAAGTGCTGATGGAGGGCCGTCCGGACGACATCGTCAACAACCCGGACGTCCGCCGGCTCTACCTGGGCGAGGAATTCCGCCTGTAAAGACGGCAGCCGGATACGCGTGCACAACATTTGTGCATTGCCGCAGTGCGGAATCACATAGCGCAACGCGACTGACTTGGTATAGCCTGTTTCTTAGCAAGAATCGGACCAGTTTCCGCCGGGAAACGCCATGGCTTTGTCGCAACGACTGGAGTTCCGCCAGACCCAAGCTCTGGTGATGACGCCGCAGCTGATGCAAGCCATCAAGCTGTTGCAGCTCTCCAGCCTTGATCTGGCGGCCTATGTCGACGGCGAGCTCGAACGCAATCCGCTGCTGGAACGCAGCGACGACGACGCCCCCCTTCCCGGCACCGAGCCGCCCGAGCCCGTCGCAGAAGGGCGCGAGGAAGCGACCGCCGACTGGATCGGCGAGGAGCTCGAAACCAGCCGCAGCGCGATGGAACAGGGGCTCGGCACCGAGCTCGAGAACGTCTTCCCGGACGATGGGACTGAAAAGTCAGCCGCGCCCGAACCGCCGGCACCGGCCTATTCGGAATGGTCTGGCACCGGCTCCGGCGGCAGCGAGGATGGCGAATACAATCTGGAAGCCTTCGTCTCGGCCGAGATCACACTCGCCGCGCACCTCGCCGAACAGATGGCGTTGGCGATCCCCGATCCCGCGCGCCGGATGATCGGGCAATACCTGATCGATATGGTGGATGAAGCCGGCTATCTCACCGGCGATCTCGTGTCGGTAGCCGAGAAGCTCGGCGCGCCGCTCGCCGATGTCGAGGCGGTGCTTGCTGTTTTGCAGACGCTCGATCCGGCTGGCGTCTGCGCGCGCAATCTCACCGAATGTCTCGCCCTTCAATTGAAGGATCGCAATCGCTTCGATCCGGCGATGCAGGCGCTGGTCGCGCATCTTGAACTTCTGGCCAAGCGCGACCTCGCAGCATTGCGGCGCGTCTGCGGTGTCGACGACGAAGATCTCGTCGAGATGATCGCCGAGATCCGCAGCCTCAATCCGAAGCCGGGCCTCGCTTTCGGCTCCACCACCGTGCAGCCGATCGTGCCGGACGTATTGGTGCGCGCGGCGCCGGACGGCAGCTGGCAGGTCGAATTGAATTCCGACACACTGCCGAAAGTACTGATCAACCAGCGCTATTATGCGCAGGTCGCGAAAGGCACGAAGAACGACAAGGACAAGAGCTACATCGCCGATTGCCTGCAAACCGCTACTTGGCTGGTGCGCGCGCTCGATCAGCGCGCCAAGACGATCCTGAAAGTGTCGAGCGAGATCGTACGCCAGCAAGACGGTTTCTTCGTCAAGGGCGTGCAGCATTTGCGGCCCTTGAATCTCAAAACCGTCGCCGACGCCATCGGTATGCACGAGTCGACCGTGTCGCGCGTCACCGCCAACAAATACATGGCGACATCGCGCGGTATTTTCGAATTGAAATACTTCTTTACGTCGTCCATCGCATCAGCCGATGGCGGCGAGGCACATTCCGCGGAAGCGGTGCGCCATCGCATTCGCCAACTGATCGACGGCGAAACCGCCAGCGATATCCTCTCCGACGATACGATCGTGGAAAAGCTGCGCGGCGCCGGCATCGATATCGCGCGCCGCACGGTCGCCAAGTATCGGGAAGCCATGCGGATTCCGTCTTCTGTGCAGCGCCGGCGCGAAAAGCAAGCCGCCGGCGTGTGATCGCCGCCGCATTGCGTAACGAACGTTTCTGCGCTCAAATATTTCGGCGATGGAACCAATGGGCGGAACGCCCGCCCGGCAAAGGGGAGATGGCCATATGCCCTTGCGCGTTTCGGGACGGAACATCAACGTCGGCTCAGCGCTTCAGCAACGCATCTCCGACCGTGTCGAAGAGGCGACGTCGAAATATTTCAACGGCGGCTATTCCGGTCACGCCACGATTGGGCGCGACGGCTTCGGTTTCCGCACTGAATGCGTGCTGCATCTCGACTCGGGCACTGTGCTCGAAGCGGAAGGCATGGCAGCCGGCGCTTATGAGAGCGCCGATGAAGCCGCAGATCGCATCGAGAAGCGTCTGCGCCGCTACAAACGCCGACGCAAGGACAGCCAAGCCCGCCGCGGCGGATGAGCGGTATCCGACCCATGCGAGAAAAAACGGCAGACGGTGCCTAGGCGGCCCCATTGACTTCGGTCGCGGGCCGCTCTTATGGTCCGCCGCCTTCCACAACCCCCCTTGCAAACCGGCGTCGCTCCTTACGATCATCGGCCATGTCCTTAACGCTCACCGATCTTGTTGCACCGAACGCGGTTATTCCCGCGCTCAAGGTCAACAACAAGAAGCAGGCCATCCAGGAACTCGCGGCGCGCGCCGCCGAGCTGACCGGCCAGAGCGAGCGCGCGATTCTGGAGATCTTGCTGCAACGGGAAAAGCTTGGTTCCACGGCCGTCGGTAACGGCGTTGCCATCCCGCATGGCAAGTTGCCGAAGCTCGGTCGTTTGTTCGGCCTGTTCGCACGACTCGAGCGCGGTATCGATTTCGAAGCGCTCGACGGCCAGCCGGTAGATCTGGTGTTTCTACTGCTTGCGCCGGAAGCGGCCGGTGCCGATCATCTGAAAGCGCTGGCGCGCGTCGCGCGGCTTTTGCGCGACGCCGATATCGCACGCAAGCTGCGTGAATCGCGCGACGCCGACGCGATCTACGCCGTGCTGGCGATGCCGCCGACCGGCGCGGCCGCGTAAGTCTTCCCCATCGTCGTTCCGGCGGGTATTCAACAAACCTAGAAACGCAAATGCCCGGCGTTGGCCGGGCATGACATTGCGTATCGCGTTTTAATCCGTCCGTTAATGCACGCTCACGGTTTCGAGCTCCTGGCTCCAGGCGTTCGCGACAGCGGCTTCGCGCGTGTCGGTAAGCATGATCGGCGTGCCGTCCGCGGCGTGCAGCGAGAACAACGTCACGCCCGGTTCGATATGCGGCGCTTGCGGAAACATGTCGGCGACGTCTTCGGAACGAACCTCTTTCACGTAAGCAAGACGGCCGTCGCCGAGATGCGCCAGCGCCTCCTGCGTGATGACGGGATGAGTTGCGTCCGGTTCAATAGTCTTGTCGGTCTTGGTCATGGCCCTCGACTCCTTTTTCGATTCAACGCTTGACGCGGTCGAGTCCTGTTCACGAGTTCGTTAGTCTATCTATTCCTGCTCGCTGATCGAGATCGTCTTCACGATCCGTTCCGGTTGCGGCCGGACAAGATCGATCGACAGAAGTCCGTTCTTCAAGTCCGCGCCCAGTACCTCCATGCCATCCGCCAGCACGAAAGTGCGCTGGAATTGGCGCGCGGCGATGCCGCGATGGATGTACTGCCGGGTCTTGTCGTCCTGCTGCCGCCCGCGGATCACCAGTTGGCTCTCCTCAAGAGAGACGTCGAGTTGGTCGCGGGTGAAGCCGGCGACCGCCAGGGTAATGCGCAGCCGCTCAGGATTGTTACCGTCGCGCGGCAGCCGTTCGATGTTGTACGGAGGGTAGCCATCGGCACCCTTGGTGACGCGGTCGAGCAGACGCTCGATCTCGTCGAATCCCAACAAAAACGGGCTGGAGAGAGACGGAACTCGTGACATTGGTCTCAAAGCCCTCGCTTGAAGCGACTTTGACGGTTTGGAGCCCTGAAAGGCGCTCCACCCGGAGGCACCTGCCCGCCGGTGCTCCTAATATGGGCCGCCGCGGTTAAGGGTTCAAGAACACGGCAAAATCCGGCCGGACGAAGCTAAGATCGGTCACCCGGGGACGCTGCCATGCCAAACCAATCCGATTTGCCGCATTTGCTCATCCGCGCCTTGCGGGCGACACTGGTCGAGGTGCCGCTGAATTTCGTGCTCGGCACCAGCCAAGGTGCGCTGCACCGGGTACCGCTCCTCTTGGTCGATCTCGAAACCGAGGAAGGCGTCACCGGACGGGCCTACCTGTTTTGCTATTTGCGCGCGGCCGCGCCGGCGATCGTGAGCCTGCTCGGCGAGATCGAGCAGCTCGTCAAAGGCCAGACCGCCGACCCGGCCGCGCTTACGGCAAAGCTCAGACGCCGATTCACACTCATCGGTGTGCAGGGCATCGTGCGCATGGCGTTATCGGGCTTCGACGTCGCGCTGTGGGACGCGCTCGCCATTGCGGCCGGGCAGCCGCTCGCGCGCTTCATCGGTGGCGAGATGAAGCCGATTCCCGCTTACAACAGTTGCGGCCTCGGCCTGATGGACGACATGGGTGCGCTTGCCGCCGAGGCCGATCTTCTGCTCGCCGGCGGCTTCCGCGCCGTGAAGCTCAGGCTCGGCTATCCGACGCTGCAAGCCGATATCGCGGCCGTGCAGGCGGTGAGGAAGCGCATCGGCGAGGATGTCGCGCTGATGGTCGATTACAACCAGGCGCTCACACGCGACGAAGCCCTGGCGCGCGGCCGCGCGCTCGATCAGGAAAATATCTTCTGGCTCGAAGAGCCGATCCGCCACGACGACTATGCCGGCGCAGCGATGCTCGCGCGTGAGCTGACGACGCCTATTCAGATCGGCGAGAATTTCTCGCTGCCGGACGCGATGACGGTCGCGCTCGATGCCGGCGCGACCGATTATGTGATGCCGGATCTCGAACGCATCGGCGGCGTGACGGGATGGCGGCAAGCCGCAGACATCGCCGGCACGCGGCGCATTCCGATGTCGTCGCATCTTTTTCCAGAGGTGAGCGCGCATCTGCTCGCCGCCACACCGACGTGTCATTTCCTCGAATATGTCGATTGGGCCGACGTGCTGTTGCGTCAACCGCTCGTGGTTAAGAACGGTCAGGCGGTACTGCCGCAACGTCCCGGTCACGGCATGGTGTGGGACGAGGACGCCGTTAAGCATTATCGCCTGCGCTAACGGTCGCCGCTTTTCAGAACGCAAAAACCACAGAATTCATATGGTTAAATTAAGCATCCCCATTTGCCTTGTTTGGCTAAAAAATTGTTAAAAACCGTCTCTAAGCTTTAGTCCTCGATAAACTCTACAGCGCGTGACGAACGCAACGTTCGTACAGCAATAGCGGGGGCTAAACGTGCTGACGCGCAGTATCGACATCGATCCCTTCGATCTGACGATCGAAGAAAAGATTTTCAGAAGCGCAAAGCGTTTCTGCTTCGGCTTCGCCGGCATAGCCGTGACGATCAGCGCGCTCGACCTGATGAACGTGCCCGTCGTCGAAGCGGCCGCACGCTACATCCATGACAGTCGCGCCAGCATCGCCGACTTTCCGGACGCGCTGGTCAGCGGTGTGCAGAACATTTCCCTGCCCTCGTTCAAGTCATATCAAACGGAAGTCGCCGTACTGATCCCGCGCGCGGACTTGCACAAGATGGAAGACCGCATCGAAAGTCCGCTGATCGCGCGGTCGCGCAAAACGGGCGCTGCAGCCGTCGCCGAACTTGCGGCCGTGCGCCACGAAGATGCGATCGAGTTTGCGATGGTGTCGCCGAGTGCACTCGCCAACAGGCCCGAGCCGGCGCTCGCGCTGGGCGCGTCGCCGGCGTCCTACCGGCTGGCCTCCATCGACGCCGGCGTCATGCCCTCGTCCGCCGCGCCCTCGTCGATGACGCAGGCGACGCAGATTTCGCTGCCCGAGCTGATCGCCGTGCTGCCGCCGCCGGCGCCCGGCGTGCCGCCGCCGACGCCGGCCCAGCGCCTCAATCTCGACGGCGCGTCGCGCGTCAAGGCCGAGCGCTGCCTCGCCAACGCCATCTACTTCGAAGCGCGCAGCGAGCCGCTGAAGGGACAGATCGCGGTGGCGCAGGTGGTGATAAACCGCGCCTTCTCGGGCTTCTACCCGAACGACATCTGCGGCGTCGTGTATCAGAACGCGCACCGCCGCCTGGCCTGCCAGTTCACCTTCGCCTGCGACGGCAAGAGCAAGGCGATCCACGACCGCGGCTCCTGGGCGCGCGCCAACCGCATCGCCAAGCAGGCGCTCGATGGCCAACTCTACGAGACCGCGGTCGGCACCTCGACCCACTATCACGCCGTCTATGTGCGTCCGATCTGGGCCCGCGAGATGAAGAAGAACGTGCGCTTCGGCGTGCACAACTTCTACCGGCCCTATGCCTGGGGCAACGGCGAGGACGAGCCGGTGTGGTCGAAGGCGGCGCTGTTGGCGAACAAGAAGAAGTAGGGCACGCCTCTCAAATCTTCAGCTTGAACAGCTTCACCGCATTCTCGCGGCCGACCTTGGCGCGCTCAGCCTCGCCGATCGCGGCCGTGTCGAACCACGCGCAGCCTTCGCCGACATCTTCGAACGGCCAGTCAACCGAGAACATCACGTGGTCGGCGCCCATCTCTGTCATCGCATTCACCAGCGATGGCGTGTGGAAGTTGCCCGACGTGGTCAGGTAAAAATGCTTGCGGAAGTAGTGCCCGACGCCATGCTTGGCCGGGTACTTATGTGGCGCATGCATCCAGCCGTTGCGGCCGTCGATGCGCCAGAGCTGCACCGGGATGCCCTCGCCGAGATGGCCGAGCACGATCTTCAGGTTCGGGCATTCGTCGAACAAGCCTGAGCCGATCAGCCGCAGCGCGTGCACCGCGGTCTCCGCTGCGAAGGCCCAATTGGGCCCGAGCATCCAGTTGTGGCCTTCGTAGAACTTCGTCCAGCTCGGGAGCGGATTGCGCGGGTGCAGATAGAACGGCACATCGAGCGCCTCGACCGTGCGCCAGAACGGCCGGTACTGCGGCAAGTCGTAATAGGTGACGTTGTCCGGGGTGCCGATGTTGCTGAAGCCATTCACCAGCGCGCCGACGAAGCCGAGCTCCTTGACGCAGCGCGTAAGCTCTTGCGCCGCCGCGTCCGGATCCTGCATCGGCAGCGCTGCGAAACCGGCGAAGCGGCCCGGATGCCTGCCGACATCGGCGGCCATCGCATCGTTCGCCTGCCGCGCGACGTCGATCGCGCGCTTGACGTCATGGATCGCCTGCACCGCCGGCGCGTTCAACGACAGGATCATCATCTCGATCCCGTGCTTGTCCATTTCGCGGAGCCGCGCGCCCTGAACGTCGATCAGGCGCGGCCCCAACGTATCCCACACATGCGCGCCGAAGACCTTGGAGTCGCCGAGCGTCGCCTCGATGGCGACGTGTTCTTCGAGCGCGATCTTGCCTTGCATGAAGTGTGTCCCCGCGGGTGGTCTTTGCGGCCGGCATCATGCAATGCGGCCGCCGCCGCTGTCAGCACCGGCACAATAAAAAAAGCCGCCCCAAGGGAGCGGCGTTTTCATCTCGCGAAGGCTGTCCGCCTTCGCTCCTTCGGAGCTTCGGCGGGACAACTACGGGCGAAAGTTGGTGGAGCCAGGCGGGATCGAACCGCCGACCTCCTGCATGCCATGCAGGCGCTCTCCCAGCTGAGCTATGGCCCCAATCTTTAAAATTCTGCCGCAGCGTGGGAACGCGCGCGGCCCGCGTGATGCGCCGGTACTTTAACCGGCGAAACTTATCAAGTCTCTTCTTCCTTTTCGATGGTCTCGCCGATGATGTCGCTCACATCGGCGTCGCCTTCCTCTTCTTCCTCGATGAAGGCGGCATCGTCGAGGCTCTCGTCCACCTCGACGTCGTCGTCTTCGGCCGGCGCGCCGGCTACCGCCGGCTTCTTGCCCTGCTGCTCGGCCTCGGCGTCCTCGAGTGACACGAATTCGGCGTCCGCGGTCTCTGGCGCGATGGCCTCGACTTCGGCAGCTGCAACCGGACGGGCCGCTTCCGGGCGCGGCGCGCGCACGGGCGCCACGGCGATCGGGACGACCTTGCCGGTATAGGGAGAGATCACAGGCGTCTTGCCCAGGTCGTAGAACTTACGACCCGTGTCGGGGCAGATGCGCTTGGTGCCGAGCTCAGATTTGGCCACGGGTACAGGTTCCTCGGGGTGTCGCTAAATCGGTGCTTCACTTGGCTAGTTGCGAGCGGCCTGTCAATAGGCCGTCACATGCCGAAAAGCCCAAAGCGGTGGGATGACGCTGCAGGCGAGCGCGTGGTAGGAGGGCGCGGTTTTAAGGATACCGCCCGGTGAACACGAACGCTTCTACGCCGTTGACCGCCCGCCGCGGCGGCCCTTTGCAGGGCCGCATCCGCGTACCGGGCGATAAATCGATCTCGCACCGTGCGCTCATCCTTGCCGCGATGACGGTCGGCGAAAGCACCGTTTCGGGCCTCCTGGAGGGCGAAGACGTCCTCAATACCGCCAAAGCCATGCGCGCACTCGGCGCCCGCCTGGAGCGCAGCCCCGAGGGCCTCTGGCGCGTCCACGGCGTGGGGGTCGGCGGCTTTGCTCAGCCCGACGCCCCGCTCGATTTCGGCAATTCCGGCACCGGCTGCCGCTTGGCCATCGGCGCCGTCGCAGGCTGTCCGATCAAGGCGACCTTCGACGGCGATGCTTCGCTGCGCAGCCGGCCGATGCGGCGCGTGCTTGACCCCTTGGAGAAGATGGGCGCGCGCGTCCTCGACGTGGCCGAAGGCGGCCGCCTGCCGCTGACGCTGCAAGGCGCCCTCGATCCGATGCCGATCGAGTATGAATCCCCCGTGCCGTCAGCGCAGTTGAAGTCGGCGGTATTGCTGGCAGGACTGGCCGCGCCGGGCGAGACCACCGTGATCGAGGCCGAAGCGACACGCGACCATACCGAGAAGCTGCTGAAGCATTTTGGCGCCAAGATCGCGAGCAAGCCGCACGGCGAGCACGGCCGCCGTATCACATTGCAAGGCCAACCCGAGCTGGAGCCGGCGAGCGTGATGGTGCCGGCCGACCCGTCCTCGGCGGCGTTTCCGATGGTGGCAGCGCTGATCGTGCCGGGATCGGACGTGACCTTCGAAACGGTCATGACCAATCCGCTGCGCACCGGGCTGTTCACGACGCTCAAGGAGATGGGCGCCAAGATCGACGTGCTGGAAAAGCGCGACGACGGCGGAGAAGAGGTCGCCGATCTGCGCGTCACCGCCTCGCAGCTCAAAGGCGTCGAGGTGCCGCCCGAGCGCGCGCCGGCGATGATCGACGAATATCTCATTCTCGGCGTGGCTGCGGCGTTTGCCGAAGGCACCACGCGCATGCGCGGCCTCAAAGAGTTGCGCGTGAAGGAGTCCGACCGTCTCGAAGCGACCGCCGACATGCTGCGCGTCAATGGCGTCAACGTCGAGATCGAAGGTGACGATCTGATTGTGCACGGCAACGGTTCCGTTGCCGGTGGCGGCGAAGTCAAAACGCACATGGATCATCGCATCGCCATGTCGGCGCTGGTGATGGGCTTGGCGTCGAATGAGCCGGTGCGCATCGACGACTCGGCCTTCATCGCCACCAGCTTCCCCGATTTCGTCGGCCTGATGCGCTCGCTTGGCGCCGACCTGTCATGATCATCGCCATCGACGGCCCGGCTGCCTCGGGCAAGGGCACCCTCGGCAAACGGCTGGCCGCCCATTACGGCCTGCGCCATCTCGATACTGGGCTGATCTACCGGGCCGTCGCCAAAGCGGTGCTGGATGCCGGCGGCAGGCCGGCCGACGAGGCTGCGGCCGTGGCGGCCGTCAAGGCGCTCGACCCCACCCGCTTCGATGAAACCGCCCTCAAGACCCAAGCCGTGGGTGAGGCCGCCTCCATCGTTTCGGCCATCCCGGCGGTCCGGGCGGAACTTGTGGCGTTTCAGCGCGATTTCGCCGCAAAACCGCCCGGCGCGGTACTCGACGGCCGCGATATCGGCACCGTCATCTGCCCGAACGCCGACGTGAAGATCTTCGTCACCGCCGCGCCCGAAGTGCGCGCCCGCCGCCGCGCCCTCGAATTCGCCGCCGCCGGCAGGCCGACGGACGAGGAAGCCGTGCTGGCCGACATCCGGGCGCGGGACGCGCGCGACATGGGCCGCGCCACGGCCCCTTTGAAGCAAGCCGCCGATGCGCACTTGCTCGATACAACCAATATGGATATATCCACCGCCATCCGGGCCGCCATCGACCTCGTCGAGGCTAGCCGGGCGGGCCGAGGGCGCGATTAACGCCCCTCGTGTTGGAGGACAAAGCCCCGCTCGAGTCTCTGCGTTAGGCGCCCCGAAAAAAGTTCATCGTTCGACAAGCACGGACTCTGCGCCGGCCTTCCGGGACTCCCGGGGGCTGCCGATGGTCGTTGAAACGGCCTTCGGCCCGCGCTCTGCGAACGCCATTCCAACCCGCCGGCGCACGAGCATGATCCCGAAAAGTGGGAACCGGTTTTCGGACCGGATCATGCTCCGACTAACGAGGAGATTACATGGCTACAGCTACAGTGACGCGCGAAGATTTTGCCGCAATGCTTGAAGAGTCGTTTTCCCAGGGCGGGACGCCCTCGGAAGGCACCGTCGTCAAGGGCAAGATCGTCGGCATCGAAAAGGACATGGCCGTCATCGACGTCGGCGCCAAGACGGAAGGCCGCGTTGCGCTGCGCGAGTTCGCCGCGCCGGGCCGTCAGTCCGACCTCAAGGTCGGCGACGAAGTCGAGGTTTACCTGGAGCGCGTCGAGAACGCGCTCGGCGAAGCGGTGCTGTCGCGCGACAAGGCGCGTCGTGAGGAGAGCTGGGGCAAGCTCGAGAAGGCCTTCAACGATCAGCAGAAGGTGCAGGGCGTCATTTTCAACCAGGTCAAGGGTGGCTTCACCGTCGATCTCGACGGCGCCGTGGCCTTCCTGCCGCGTTCGCAGGTGGACATCCGTCCGATCCGCGACGTTACGCCGTTGATGAACGTGCCGCAGCAGTTCCAGATCCTGAAGATGGATCGCCGCCGCGGCAACATCGTCGTGTCGCGTCGTACCGTTCTCGAAGAGACCCGCGCCGAGCAGCGCCAAGAGCTGGTGCAGAACCTCGAAGAGGGTCAGGTCATCGACGGCGTGGTCAAGAACATCACCGACTACGGCGCGTTCGTTGATCTCGGCGGCATCGACGGCCTGCTGCACGTCACCGACATCGCGTGGCGCCGCGTCAACCATCCGACCGAGGTGCTCAACATCGGTCAGACCGTCAAGGTCAAGATCATCAAGATCAACCACGAGACCCACCGCATTTCGCTCGGCATGAAGCAGTTGCTCGACGATCCGTGGCAGGGCATCGAGGCCAAGTATCCGGTGCATGCCAAGTTTAAGGGCCGCGTCACCAACATCACCGACTACGGCGCCTTCGTGGAGCTGGAGCCGGGCATCGAAGGCCTCATCCACGTTTCCGAGATGTCGTGGACGAAGAAGAACGTCCACCCCGGCAAGATCGTCTCCACCTCGCAGGAAGTGGAAGTGCAGATCCTCGAGGTCGATCCGGTCAAGCGCCGCATTTCGCTCGGCCTCAAGCAGACCATGCGCAATCCGTGGGAAGTCTTCGTCGAGAAGCATCCCCCGGGATCGACCGTCGAAGGCGAGGTCAAGAACAAGACCGAATTCGGCCTGTTCCTGGGCCTCGATGGCGACGTCGATGGCATGGTCCACCTCTCGGATCTGGACTGGAAGCGTCCGGGCGAGCAGGTGATCGACGATTACAAGAAGGGCGATACCGTGCAGGCGCAGGTTCTCGACGTCGATGTCGAGAAGGAGCGCATTTCGCTCGGCATCAAGCAGCTCCAGGGTGATCCGATGGCTTCGGGTGCCGCCGGCGAGCTCAAGAAAGGCTCGGTGGTCACCTGCGAAGTCACGGCCATCACCGAGGGCGGCCTCGAGGTCAAGATCGTGGATACCGACCTCACCGCCTTCATCAAGCGCAACGAGCTTGCGCGTGACCGCAGCGAACAGCGCCCCGAGCGCTTCGCCGTCGGCCAGAAGGTCGACGCCCGTGTCACCCAGTTCGACCGCAAGACCCACAAGGTCGCTGTGTCGGTCAAGGCGCTGGAAGTCGCCGAGGAGAAGGAAGCGCTCGCGCAGTATGGCTCCGCCGATTCCGGTGCCTCGCTGGGCGACATCCTGGGCGCCGCACTCAAGCAGCGCGAGACCGAGAAGGCGGACGAGTAAACCGCTGATCGCCGGTTACCCGCTCGAAACCAAAGAACCCCCGGGGCCAACCCGGGGGTTTTTCATTGCGACATGATCGTGCCAAGAATGGCGGCGAAAGCTACAGGTGTCGTCATTCCGGGAGGGCGCCAACGGATCCGGCCCATTTGGGCCGGCCCGATGACAGGCTCCGCGCCGAACCCGGAATGACCGAGTAGAAGGACTGCCGCTATGTCGCTCGATGCCGATGCTATCGTCGATCGCCGCCGCCTGCGGCGTAAGCTCACATTCTGGCGTGTCGGTGCGGTCATGGTCGCGCTTATCGCCATCATCGGCGCGGCCGCCGTCTTGGTTCCGGGCACGCGCATCAGCGCCAATCCGGACTATGTTGCGCGCGTCAAGATCCAAGGGCTCATCCGCAACAACCAAGACCGCGTCGAGGCCTTGGCGCGGCTGTCGCGTTCGCGTGCGCGCGCGGTGATCGTGCATCTCGACTCACCGGGCGGCACCACCGCCGGTTCCGAGCAGCTCTACGATGCGCTACGTGACCTGCAAGCGCGCAAGCCGATGGTCGTGGTGGTCGACGGCCTCGCCGCCTCCGGCGCCTATATCGCCGCGCTTTCGGCAGAGCACATCATCGCGCAGGATACTTCGCTGGTCGGCTCGATCGGCGTGCTGTTCCAGTATCCCAACTTCACCGACGTGATGAAGACGATCGGCGTCAAGGTGGAGGAGATCAAGTCCTCGCCGCTGAAGGCCGCGCCCAATGGCTTCGAGCCGACCAGTCCGGAGGCGCGCGCCGCCATCGCCGCGATCGTCAGCGACTCCTACGAATGGTTCAAGGGCCTGGTGAAGGAGCGCCGCAAAATGGACGACGCCCAGCTTGCCAGCGTGTCGGATGGGCGCGTCTTTACCGGCCGGCAAGCCCTCAGCCTCAAGCTCGTGGACGCGCTCGGCAACGAGAAAGCCGCGCGCGCTTGGCTCGCACAGGCCAAGAACATCCCCGCCACAACGCCGGTGCGGGATTATACCCTCACGCCACGCTTCAGCGAGTTCTCGTTCCTGCATCTCGCCGCCTGGAGCCTCGATGCCATGGGGCTGAGCGCGTTTGCGCGGGCGATCGAACAATCGGGCGGCGCCGAAGCTCTCGAACGGCTCAACCTTGACGGTCTGCTGGCGCTTTGGCACCCTCCCGCTTCCAACTAGACGAGACGAGCTGATGCCCATGATCAAATCGGAGCTTGTGCAGCGGATCGCGGCGCAGAACCCGCACCTGTATCAGCGCGACGTCGAAAACATCGTCAACGCGATCCTGGGCGAGATCACCGCCGCGATGGCGCGCGGCGACCGCGTCGAGCTGCGCGGCTTCGGCGCCTTCTCGGTCAAGCACCGGCCGGCACGCACCGGGCGCAACCCGCGCACCGGCGCCCATGTGTCGGTCGAGCAGAAATCGGTGCCGTTCTTCAAGACCGGCAAGGAAATGCGCGAGCGCCTGAACAAGCTCGACGGGGCGACGCCAGGCGCCTAGTTTCGCCGCGAGAGCAGGATGCTATTGTCATGGCCGGGGCTCGCCCCGGCCAAAGTATTTTGAGAGGCGACCGTGTTCCGCAAGATCGTCACTGCCGTGATCGTCGTGCCGCTGGCGGTGATCCTGGTCGCCTTGGCGGTCGCCAACCGGCAGGCGGTGACGGTGTCCTTCGACCCGTTCTCCTCAGCGGACCCGGCCTACGCCGCCACCCTGCCGCTGTTCATCCTTATCTTCGTGCTGGTGATCGCGGGCGTCATCATCGGTGGTATCGCCTCCTGGCTGCGGCAGGCGAAATGGCGGCGCACGGCGCAGCGGCTCGATGCCGACGTGCGTGCGCTGCATCAGGAACTTGAGGCATTGCGCCGCCGCCAGACCGCCACGCCGGCCCCGGGCGCCTATCCGGTCATCCCGCCGCCGGCGGGTTCATGACCGAGGTTCAGCTTTGCGGCGGGCCGGATAAGACGCTAGAACCCGCCCCAGCCATGGCTTTATCGATCAAAATCTGCGGCCTCTCGACCCCGGAAGCTCTGGATGCGGCGCTCGAATCCGGGGCCGATATGGTCGGCTTCGTGTTCTTCTCGCCGAGCCCGCGCCATATTGGCCCGGAGCTGGCGCGGGCGCTCGGCGCGCGGGTGAACGGCCGCGCCGTCAAGGTCGCGCTGTCCGTCGACGCAAGCAACGAAGCCCTGGCCACGATCGTCGAGGCGCTGAAGCCCGACATGCTCCAGCTCCACGGCAAGGAGCCGCCGGAGCGTGTCGCGGTCATCCGGTCGCGTTTCGGACTTCCGGTCATGAAGGCACTGCCGGTGGCCGAGCGCGCCGACCTCTCACCCATCCGCCAATACGCCAATGTGGCCGACCGCATCATCTTCGACGCGCGCGCGCCGGAGACCGCCACCCGTCCGGGCGGCCTTGGCAAGCCGTTCGACTGGACGCTGCTGAAGGGCCTCGACCTGAAAATTCCCTATATGCTGTCCGGGGGACTGGACGCGAGCAATGTCGCCGAGGCGCTGCGCATCACCCGCGCACCCGGCGTCGATGTATCATCGGGCGTCGAGCGTGTGCCCGGCGTCAAAGACGTCAATAAGATCCGTGCCTTCATCCGCACCGCGCGTGCGGCCGATGCGGCGCTATCGTCGGCGCCGCTCGACTTGGGCGAGACGGCTATCGTGCGCAGCACGAGCAAATGAGAGACTAGACATCGTATGAGCGTGCAACAGATCAACTCATTCCGTACCGGACCCGACGAGCGCGGGCATTTCGGCATTTACGGCGGCCGCTTTGTCGCCGAAACCTTGATGCCGCTCATCCTCGATCTCGAGCGCGCCTACAACGAGGCCAAGGCCGATCCGGCTTTCCAGAAGGAGATGGACGGCTATCTCACGACCTATGTCGGCCGCCCCTCACCGCTCTATTTCGCCGAGCGTCTGACGCAGCACTGTGGCGGCGCGAAGATCTATTTCAAGCGCGAGGAGCTCAACCACACCGGCGCGCACAAAGTGAACAACGTGCTCGGCCAGATCATGCTGGCCAAGCGCATGGGCAAGACGCGCATCATCGCCGAGACCGGCGCCGGCATGCACGGCGTCGCCACCGCGACGCTCTGCGCCAAGTTCGGCCTGCCTTGCATCGTCTATATGGGCGCGGTCGATGTTGAACGGCAGAAGCCGAACGTCCTGCGCATGAAGATGCTGGGCGCCGAAGTGCGCGCGGTCGAGTCGGGCTCGAAGACGCTCAAGGATGCGATGAACGAGGCGTTGCGTGATTGGGTCACCAACGTCGCCGACACGTTCTATTGCATCGGCACGGTGGCCGGCCCGCATCCTTATCCGGCTTTGGTGCGCGATTTCCAATGCATCATCGGCCGCGAGACGCGCGAGCAGATGCAAGCCGCCGAGGGCCGCCTGCCGGATTCGCTGATCGCCTGCATCGGCGGTGGCTCCAACGCGATGGGCCTGTTTCACCCCTTCCTCGATGACCGTTCGGTCGAGATCTACGGCGTCGAAGCGGCCGGCCATGGTGTCCTGACCGGCATGCATGCCGCCTCAATCGCCGGCGGCCGCCCAGGCGTGCTGCACGGCAACCGCACTTATTTGCTGATGGACGACGACGGGCAGATCATCGAGGCGCATTCGATTTCGGCCGGCCTCGATTATCCCGGCATCGGCCCCGAGCACGCTTGGCTGAAAGACATGGGCCGTGTGACGTTCCTGTCCGCGACAGACGACGAGGCGGTGGCGGCGTTCCAGCTGTGCAGCAAGCTCGAAGGCATCATCCCGGCCCTCGAGCCGGCGCATGCGCTCGCCCGTGTGTTCGAGCTCGCACCGCAGAAACCGAAGGATCACCTGATGGTGGTCAATCTCTCCGGCCGCGGCGACAAGGACCTCGCCAGTGTCGAAGCCTGGCTCGAAAGCAAGAAGTGATGAGCACCCGCATCGAAAAACGTTTCGCCGCGCTGAAGGTGCAAGGGCGCGCCGCGCTGATGACCTTCACCATGGCCGGCGATCCCGACTATGAAACGTCGCTCGCCATCGCCAAGGCACTGCCGCAGGCGGGCGCCGATCTCATCGAGATCGGCATGCCCTTCACCGATCCAATGGCGGATGGCCCAGCCATCCAGGCCGCTGGCGTGCGCGCGCTCAAGAGCGGTCAGCGCATGACCAAGACACTCGATCTGGTACGCGAGTTCCGCAAAGGCGATAATGACACGCCCATCGTGCTGATGGGCTACTACAACCCGATCTACATCTACGGCGTCGACAAGTTTCTCGTCGACGCCAAGGCAGCCGGTGTCGACGGCCTCATCATCGTCGACCTGCCGCCTGAGGAAGACGAGGAATTGTGCCTGCCGGCGTTGAAGGCAGGACTCAACTTCGTCCGGCTCGCCACGCCGACCACCGACGACAAGCGTCTGCCCACAGTGCTGAGCAACACCTCGGGCTTCGTCTATTACGTGTCGATCACCGGCATTACCGGCTCTGCCGCGCCGGATTCGGCGAAGGTTGCGACGGCCGTGGCCCGCATCAAGCGTCACAGCCCGCTGCCCGTGGCGGTCGGTTTCGGCGTGCGCACGGCAGAGCAGGCACGCGCGATCGCGCAAGGTGCAGACGGCGTGGTCGTGGGCTCGGCACTGGTCGATGCGCTGCGCAAGACGCTCGATCCGAATGGCAAAGCAACACCGAGCACGGTGAAGGCAGTGGCCGATCTCGTCGCTGAATTGGCGCAAGGTGTGCGTGGCGCCAAGGTAGCGGCGGAATAACGCTCACCCCCGCCCGTTCCCGCCAAAGCGGGAATGAGCGGAGCAAAGTGATCTTCACCGCGGCGGAATGCGGATCAAGTCCGCGAGTTGCTCCTTCGTCAATTCGGTAGCCGTGAACTTCAGCGCCACCGCGTCCTTCACGATGGTGTCGAGGCCAACGATCTTGTCCGGCTCGATCGCCGGCGGCTTGAAGAAGTCGTCGCGCGTGCGCTTGGCCTTCTCCGGGCTGATCTTGAGCCATTCGGCGTAGATCTTCAGGCCTTCCGGATTCTTGTACATGAAGTCGACCGTCTCGCGGTACGCTTTCATGTAGCGCTTCACCACATCCTCATGCGCCTTGAGGTAATTGGCGTTGACGATATTGAGCCGCACCGTCTGACCCTTGAAGGCCTTGGCGTCGTTGCCGGTCGCAATGATGCGGATCTGTTTGGCGTCGAGTTGATCGAGGCCGAACGGCGGCGCGGCCCAACCGACATCGATCTGTCCCGACATCACGGCCGTAATGTTGGCCGCCGGCCCGCCGACCGCCGTCGGCTTCGCAGTCAAATTGTTTTCCTTGATAAAGGCGCTGACTACGCCATGCGTCGAGGAACCGTTGGTCGAATAAGCGAGCGTCTTGCCGGCGGTGTCCTTGAGCGATTTGATCGGCGAATCCGCCTTCACGTACCAGTATAGATCGCCCGCGCCCGTGGTTTCCGCGCTGATGACGCGCACCGGTGCGCCCTTCGAATAAGCGCCGAGCACACCCATGACGCCAGCCGCGATGCCGATGTCGACGCTGCCGGAAATCACCGCCTGCTGCGTCTCGCCCGCTCCTTGCGTGTAGACCATCTCGAGCACGAGGCCGTGCTTCTTGAAAATGCCGGCGCGCTGTCCGATCTCGGACACCGAGGTGTCCCAGTTGCCGCGCTGGCCTACGGCGAGCTTCACCGTATCTTCTGCGGAAGCCGTCTGCATGGCGACCAGCATCGCGGCACCGGCCATGAGGCCGGTCCATCGCATCGATTTCATCGCTATCCTCCCCTGTTGAGCTTTTTGCTCGTTTTACGCTGTAACGTGTTGTCCGGCGCGCTCCGCTTCGCTTCCTCCTCCCAGTGTGCGCCAGTTGGTGGTCTTAGGCACCACGCCTTCGAAAGAACTGATCGTGGCGTGCGGGATATGCGGCTCACCTGTCCCAATCGCCTTGCCATTATCTCGCATCGCGCGTGCGGCTTCCACCATCAGGCGGCGGAACGCCACCACCGCCACGTCGCTCGCGCCGACACGCTCTTGTGTGCGGTCGCTGATCGGACCCATGGACTCCCACATCGCGATGTCCTGATTGGGAATGCCGGCAATGCCGGTGAAGTTGCCGGCCTTCATCAGCGTGCGATCCTGGCCGTAATCGTTGGCGCGGTTGCGCAGGTTGTCGAAATTCTGATCGACGTCGACGCCCCACTCCAATTTGTTGAACTTGCGCCACACGTCCGGCGGCACGCCCGGTTTGTCGCTGCCGTTCCAGGCGATGAAGTAGAACATCGTGGTTTCGTCGTCCTCGGGCGTCAGCAGCGTGGCGACGTTATGCACGTTGTTGGGCGGGATCAGCGCCGTGAACGGCGCGACATACACCGTGGTCCGAATGTAGTCGTGCGTCGCTTCGTTCATGATCGGGCGGCGGATGGCGGCGTAGCGGAAGCCGTAATTGGTACGCTCGATCTGAAAACGCGGTGCTTTGTCGGTGGACGGACGCAGCCAGTTCACGTCTGTAGCCTTGGCGCCGTCGACCTGGGCCGGCACCATGTCCGACGAATGCAGGCTGGACGAATGCGCCGAGTCGATCTGTCCTTCCAGAATCTGCGCCCAGTTGCAGCGCACGCGCACCTTGGTGGCGCTTACGCGCGCTTCCGGCGCCGGCGCAAAGGCCGGCGGCTCGAATTCGCGCATCTCCTCCGGCGGACCCATGTAGGTCCACACGAAGCCCGCCGCCTCGCGCGCCGGATAGGACTTCTGCTTCACGCGGCACGGATCGGCCTTGTCGACCGGCTCGGAGGCCATGTCGACGACATTGCCGTCCACGTCGAACTTCCAGCCGTGGTAGAGACAGCGGAGCCCGCAGTCCTCGTTGCGGGCAAAAACAAGCGAGGCGCGCCGGTGCGAGCAATATTCGTCGAGCACGCCGACGCGGCCCTTGGTGTCGCGAAACACTACCAGGTTCTCGCCCAGGAGACGCGTCCGCACGGGCTTGCCGTCGGCCTCGACCTCCTCCGACAGGCAGGCCGCAATCCAATGGCGGCGCATGATCTGGCCCATTGGGGCATCCCCCTCGACACGACACAGCAAATCGTTTTCTTCCGGGGTCATAGCAGCGTCTCCCTTGAAGGCCGCGACTGGCCAAATCGGCCGTCGCGTGCTTTATCTTAGATATCTAAGAATAAGACTAGTGAAAGGGAGCGCCTTTGTCGAGCGGGGTTGAAGCGTGAACGAGAAACGCAAGCTGCGCCTGGGGGTTGCCGGCCTCGGCCGGGCCTTCACCGTGATGCTGCCGACCCTGGCGCACGATCCGCGCGTCACGCTGGTCGCGGCCGCCGACCCGCGCGCCGAAGCGCGTGAGCGCTTCGCCGCCGAATTCAGCGCACGAGCCTATGAAGATGTCGAAGAACTCTGCGCCGACCCTGATGTCGAGATCGTCTACGTCGCGACGCCGCATCAGTATCACGCCGCGCACGTCAAACTCGCCGCGGCGCACGGCAAGCACATCCTGGTCGAGAAGCCGATCGCGCTGACGCTTGGCGAATCGACCGAAATGATCACGGCGGCGCGCGCGGCCGGCGTGCATCTCGTCGTCGGTCACAGCCATTCCTTCGATGCGCCGATCTTGCATTGCCGCAAACTGATCGACAGCGGCGAGTTCGGCCGCGTGCGTATGATCACGGCGCTGAACTACACCGACTTCCTGTATCGCCCGCGCCGGCCGGAAGAGCTCGACACGTCTAAGGGCGGTGGGGCGCTGTTCAGCCAGGCGCCGCATCAGGTCGACATCGTGCGGCTGCTCGGCGGTGGCCGTGTCAAGGCCGTGCGCGCGCAGACCGGTGCCTGGGACGCAACGCGTCCGACCGAAGGCGCCTTCACGGCGTTGCTGACCTTCGAGGACGGCGTCTTTGCCTCGCTTACCTATGACGGCTACGGCCATTTCGACTCGGACGAATTTCAAGGCTGGGTCGGCGAGATGGGACAACAGAAGAAGGCGCAAGGTCCACGCGTCATCCAGCGCTTCATGGATCCCGATGCGGAAACCGCCGCCAAGAATGCCCGTAATTACGGGGGTTCTGGCTATCAACCGCCTCCGAGTGGACCGCCGCAACACCACCAGCATTTCGGCCTGCTGCTGGTGAGCTGCGAGCACGGCGACCTGCGCCCCACGCCGGACGGCGTGATGGTCTATCAGCAGGGCATCGGACGTCTCGATGAATTGCCACCCCCCTCGGTTCCGCGCGCTGAAGTCATCGACGAACTCTATGAGGCGGTGGTCAACAACCGCGCGCCGCTGCATGACGGGCGCTGGGCCATGGCCACGCTGGAAGTGTGCCTCGCCATGTTGCGCTCAACGCGCAACGGCACTGACATCGCGCTCTCGCATCAGACGGGATTGCCGAAGGACTTCGCAAAGGACCCGGCAAAGGACTTGGTATGAGCCGCGCGCCGACCTCCGGCATGCAGACTATTCTGCGCCACTGGCGCGAGGCGGTACCTGACGATCGCCTGGCGCACTTGGTGCGCGATGCGGCGCGCGCGTTGGTGCGTGCATTGAGTGTGCGACTTGCCGAGCACGATGTTTCGTTCGGCCATTGGTCGTTCCTGCGCATCCTGTGGGAAGGCGACGGCATCACGCAGCGTGAGTTGAGCGAGCAGGCTGGCGTGATGGAGCCGACCACTTTCTCCGCGCTCAAGACGATGGAAAAGCTCGGTTATGTCGAGCGCCGCCAAGTCGGCAACGACCGCAAGAAGGTCTATGTCTTTTTGACGCCCGCCGGGCGCGCGCTGAAGGAGCGCCTGGTGCCGCAGGCGGAGGAGGTCAACCGCATTGCCGTCGAAGGCGTGAAGGAAGCCGATATCGCGGCGACACGCGGCGTCCTGCTCGCCGTGATCGAGAACTTGGCGCGCCACGAGCAGGAAACCGACAGGCGCCTGCCCTCGACCCGGCAGATTTCGCGCCTCGCGGCCAAAGGCGGGCGGCGGGCACGCAAAAAGGTCTGATTTCCTGACCGGTTTGTGACGGCGGCCGGCCCTTGCCGGCTATCAACCATGCAGCCTCCGGCGGCTATATCCGGCCCTATTCCTGCGCTATAGCAAAGTGGATTTGCAGGCGGCTTTGGACTATCCAGCGGCCTGTCGCTAGACCCAAGGATCGTCATGAATTGGATCTCCAACGTCGTCCGGCCGAAGATTCGCAGCTTCCTGCGCCGCGAGACGCCGGAAAATCTCTGGATCAAATGCCCGGAGACCGGCCAGCTCGTCTTCTACAAGGACGTCGAGGCCAACCAGTTCGTCATTCCCTCCTCGGGTTATCACATGCGCATCTCGGCCCCGTTGCGGCTGAAGAGCATGTTCGACAACAGCGAGTACGAGGACATCGCGTTGCCTGACGTGCAAATCGATCCGCTCAAGTTCCGCGACGAGCGCCGCTACGTCGACCGGCTGAAGGACGCGCGCACCAAGACTGGCTATCAGGACGCCGTGAAGCTCGGTATCGGCCGGCTTGACGGCCTGATGGTCACCATCGGCGTGCAGGATTTCGACTTCATGGGCGGCTCGCTCGGCATGGCGGCGGGCGAGGCGATCATTACCGGCTTCGAAACCGCCGCGCGCCGGCAGACGCCCTATATCTTGTTCGCCGCGTCGGGCGGTGCGCGCATGCAGGAAGGCATTTTGTCGCTGATGCAGCTGCCGCGTACCACGGTCGGCGTACAGATGCTGCGCGAGGCCAAGAAGCCTTACATCGTGGTGCTGACCAACCCGACCACCGGCGGTGTCACGGCGTCCTATGCCATGCTGGGCGACGTTCACATCGCCGAGCCGGGCGCGCTCATCGGCTTCGCCGGCCCGCGCGTGATCGAGCAAACCATCCGCGAGAAATTGCCGGAGGGCTTCCAGCGCGCGGAATATCTCGCCGCCCACGGCATGGTCGACATGGTGGTCCATCGCCACAAACTGCGCGCGACACTCGCGCAATTGTGTCGCCTGCTCACCAAAGCGCCGCCGGCGCCCGTGCAACAGCAATTGCCGGTTCCCGCGCACGCGTAATTCATCTCGAACGTCATCATCCGCGAAAGCGGATGATCCAGTACTCGCTGTGCCCTATGATGGCGATGCCAGTGGCTACTGGATGCCCGCTTTCGCAGGCATGACAGGCAAACAAAATGACTCCCATCGACTCTATCCTCGCGCGCTTGACCGCGCTGCATCCCAAGCGCATCGATCTTTCACTCGATCGCCTGCAGCGTCTGCTCGCCTCCTTGGGTCATCCGGAGAAGAAATTGCCGCCGGTGATCCACGTCGCCGGCACGAACGGCAAGGGCTCGACCGTCGCCTTCCTGCGCGCCGTCCTGGAGGCTGCCGGCAAGCGCGTGCACGTTTACACCTCACCGCATCTGGTGCGTTTCAACGAGCGCTTCCGCCTCGATGGCGCTCTCGTTTCGGATGACGAGCTTGCCCAGGTGATGGAAGAATGCGAGCGCGCCAATGGTGATGCGCCGATCACTGTGTTCGAGATCACCACCGCGGCCGGCATGCTGTTATTCTCGCGCCATCCGGCCGATGTGCTGTTGTTGGAGGTCGGTCTCGGCGGCCGCCTGGACGCCACCAATGTGATCGATGATCCGCTCGCCTCCGTGATCACGCGCGTGTCGATGGACCATGTTGATTTCCTCGGCGACACGCTGGAAAAGATCGCCACCGAAAAGGCCGGCATTCTCAAGCGCAACGTGCCGGCGATCATCGCTGCGCAGCACCGCGACGTACTACGCGTGATCGAGCGCCAGGCCGCGCGACTAAGCGCGCCCTTGAAGATCGCGGGCGAGGATTTCACCGCCACCGAAGAGCGCGGCCGCCTCGTCTATCAGGACGACAACGGTCTGCTCGATTTGCCGGCGCCGAAGCTTTATGGCCGCCATCAATACGAGAATGCTGGATTGGCAATCGCGACGCTCCGCTCCATTCCGTCGCTGAAGATTCCCTCCGCCGCTTACGAGGTCGGCATGACCAAGGCCGAGTGGCCGGCGCGTCTGCAACGCCTGGCGCAGGGTAAGTTGGTCGAGCTCACACCGCCCGGCAGCGAACTGTGGCTCGACGGCGGGCATAATCCCGACGGCGGTCGCGCGGTGGCGGCAACGCTTGCCGACCTCGAAGAGCGCGTATCGCGTCCGTTGGTGCTGATCGTCGGCATGCTGGCGAGCAAAGACTGCGAGGGCTTCCTGCGCAATTTTACCGGGCTCGCGCGCCGCATGATCGCCGTGCCGATCCCTGGCGCCGAGAAGGGGCTGAGCGCGGAAACGGTTGCTGACTACGGCCGTGGCATCGGGCTTTCCGCCACGAGCCGCGACAATCTCACCGAAGCTTTGGAAGCCGTGCGCAAGCTCGACCTCGATCCGCCGCCGCGCATCCTGATCACGGGTTCGCTGTATCTAGCCGGCGACGTTTTGCGCGAGAACGGCACGTTGCCGCAGTAGTCGACGGCTCAAAAAAAATGGCCGGGCAAAGCCCGGCCATTTCAAACGCACGCTCAGCGCTAAATCACACTCCGCCGGAGATCCACTGCTGCAGCTTCTGCTTCGGTGCAGCGCCGACCTGACGCGAGGCGATCTCGCCGTTCTTGAACATCATCAACGTGGGAATGGACATGATGCCATATTTGGCAGCCGTGTTCGGGTTCTCGTCGACGTTGAGCTTGACGATCTTGACCTTGTCGCCGAGCTGGCCGGCGATTTCCTCGAGCGCTGGCGCGATCATGCGGCAGGGACCGCACCATTCGGCCCAGAAGTCGACGACGACCGGCTCCGACGACTTCAGCACGTCAGCTTCAAAAGTAGCATCTGAGACTTTGCCGACGGCCATGGGAATACCTCGTGTTGTAGGTGGCGGCGCGCGACGCGCCAGGAATTGAGGCTCAGAACCTATGAATGCGCCCCGGCAGCGTCAAGCCGCGCTCACGCGGGCTTGACCCGCGCTAATGCCGCCTCCAACACCTCCACCGAAAGCTCCATCAGATCAGGGACTTCCGTCCAGATCAGCGCCGCGCGCACGGCACGGCCGGGGTATAACTTCTGGAGCACGGCGCGGTAGAGCGCGAGCTGGGCGACGTAAGCCTTGGGCACGTCCTCGATTCGCTGTGGCGCCGGCCGGTTTGTCTTGAAATCGCCAATAAAAACCGTGGCTTCCGTGATGGCCAAGCGATCGACTTGGCCGGCGATCTGGATCGTACGGCCATTGAGAGTGAGCCTGCCGACAATCGGCACTTCCGCCCGGCTTTCCGGCCCATAAAGCGCGTCGAAACGCTTGTCTTCCAGCACCCACATCACTTGCTCGGCCAGCCGCTCGCGCTCCTCGGCGGGCAAATCCTTGCCCGCGCGCGCAAGATAATCCGCGGCGGCCTGCGTACGCCGCGCGTGCGGAATATCGGGCAAAGCCTGCATCAGCCGATGCGTCAGCCGGCCGCGGGTGAGCGCGAGTGTGTCGGCCGCAGGCCCCGGCTTGCGCGATACCTGCTCCTCGACAGTCGAGGGCGTGACGGTGCGCACCGCGACCGGCTCTGTCTTCGCATTCTGTGTGAGCCAGGCGGGTACGAGCGTCAGCGCGGGCTGCTCGGGTTCGCTTAGCGGCGGCGCAGCCGGTGTCACCTCGCCCTTGCGATAGCGCAGCACCTCGCCGTCGCCATCGTCCGCGGGCTCGGACGCGCAATCGGCTTCCAGCGCATCGCTGACGAGTTGATACCAGCAGCCATCCGGAATCTTGTTCCGCCCTTGCGTGCCGCAGACGATCAGCCTCTCAGCCGCACGCGTCATCGCCACATAGAGGAGACGGCGGTACTCGTCGCGGGCATCACCCCGCACACGCTCGCGCGCCTCGCTCATGGCGCCGACGTCATTGCTGCGCGCCGTGCCCCAGACCACCGCGCCGTTCTCGAGATGAAGAAGGCGCGGATCGCGCGGACCTGTCGGCGGTGTCGTGGTATCGGTGAGGATAACGGTGTTTGCCTCTAGGCCCTTGGCGCCGTGCACGGTCATCACCCGCACCTCGTCGCGCGCCATCTCCATGTCGCGCCGCACTTCGCTCTGCGCCTTGCGCAGCCAGTCGATAAAGCCTTGCAGCGAAGGCGTTTCGCGCGCCTCGTAGTCGAGCGCTAGATTGAGGAATTCGTCGAGCGCGTCGTTCGCCTCCGGCCCCAGCCGCGCCAGGAATTTGGCACGCCCGCGCCGCGCTCCCAGGACATGCGCGAAGAAACCGAACGGCGTCTGGTGACACGCGAGGCCCGCCAGCGCCTCAAGCGCGCGATCGATATCGGCGAAGTCCGGATTGTCGCATAGGCTGTCGCGCAACGAGCCGTTTCGATCCCAGGCGAGATCGAACAGCTGCTCTTCAGTAAGGCCGAACAGCGGGCTCTTCAGCACGCAGGCGAGCGCGAGATCGTCGTCCGGCAACAGCAGGCAATCGGCCAGCGCCAGGAGGTCCATCACCGCGATGTGCTCGGTGAGCACCAGCCGGTCGGCGCCGGCGACCGGCACACGCGCTTGCTTGAGTGCGCGAATGATCGCCTCGAACAAGGGCCCGCGCTGCCGCACCAGGATCAGCACGTCACCCGCCTTCAAGCCGCACGCGGTCCAGCGCTTCACATGCGCCGCGATCTTGCGCGCCAGCCGCACGCGCGGGCTTTCCTCGCTCTGGGTATCGAAAGGTGCATCCCATCCTTCGATCTCGCGCCTGTCCGCGGCCTGGATGAGCGGCCACAGCTCGACCAGCCCGGGCGCCGCATCGGGCAATGCCTGATGCTCGGGAATGCCGATCTCATCTGTCGTGATGCTCGCGTAGACCTCGCGCACCGCAAAGACCTGATCGACCGAGCCGAGCACGCTCTGGCCGGAGCGGAACGAGCGGTGAAACTTCAGGTAGCGCCAGCCTTGTTCGGGCGTATTGAACTGGCGTTCGAACAGCCGGCGCATGGTGTCGAATTCGCGCGGCCGAGCGCCCTGGAACGAAAAGATCGACTGCTTTTCGTCGCCGACCGCGAAGACCGTGCGCTTGACGTTCTCGCGCGCGCCGCCGGGCGAGAATTCCGACGCCAGCAAGCGGATGATTTCCCACTGCTGCGGGCTTGTGTCCTGGGCCTCGTCGATCAGCATGTGGTCGATGCCGAGATCGAGCTTGTAATGCACCCAGGCCGAGGCACCGTCGGTTAGGAGCGGTAACGTCTTGTCGATCAGGTCGTCATAATCGAGCAACGCGCGGCGATCCTTCTCGCGCTGGTAGCGCGCGATCACTTCCGCCGCGATGGTGACGAGGGCACGGGTACGGTCACGTGCTTGGACCGCACGCTCACGCGCGAGCAATTGGCAGACACGCTCCTGCTCGGCTTCGAGTCTCGCGAGCCACTCGGGAAAATCCTGCGCCAGTGCCTTGGTGACGATGTTCTTCCGCGGCTCTAGCTCGCTGGTGCAGAACACTTTCAGATAGTGTTCGATGCGGTCGCGGCCGGTGGCGGCGCGCGCGACTTCGAGCGCGGAGATATGCTTCTTGTCGTTGGCCGAGCCCGACGCGAGAACATCGATGAGCGATGTCCAGTCGGCGGCCGGAATGAGCGAATGCGAGAAGTACTCCGCCTCGATGCTCTCGCGCGTGTCGCCCGGGTCTACGCCGAAACTTTTCGACAGTTCGCCGATGGCGGCTTCGACGCTACCGGCCGTGCCGATCCACGCGGTCAGCGCGTCGCGCTCGCGGATGGCGTCGGTGATGACATCCTTGAAGGTCTGGTCGGCGGCGACGACGATGGCGGTCGACAGCGCCTTGCCAAGGGCACTTCCGGAATCGGCAGCCGCCTCCTGCAATACCTTCAAGGTCAGGTCGTCCAACAACTGCTTGGTCGAGGCTTCGTCCAGCACGGTGAAGCGCGCCGCGACATTGGCTTCGAACGGAAACTGATGCAGCAGCCGCGTGCAGAAGGCGTGGATGGTCTGCACCTTCAGCCCGCCCGGCGTCTCCAGCGCCGAGGCGAACAGCCGCCGCGCGCGGGCGCGCTCGCTCGGGCCGGGTTTCTTGCCGGTCGACAGCGCAATGCGCGCATCGAGCGCGGCATCGTCCAACGTCGTCCACTCGGCCAGTGTGCCGAACACGCGGTTCGCCATATTAGCGGCAGCGGCCTTGGTGAAGGTGATGCAGAGGATCTTGGCCGGGTCGCAGCCGCGCAGGAGCAGGTTGATGACGCGCTGCGCCAGCACATGCGTCTTGCCGGAGCCGGCGTTCGCGGAGACAAACGCCGAGATGTCCGGATCGGCGGCCTCGATCTGCACACGCCGCACGTCGGACGGAATAGTACGGGCGCCGCTCATTGCTCGTCCTCATCCACGCCGCCGGTGAGCGACCATTCCTTCACCCGCGCAAGATGGTTGTAATCGCCGTAGTGCGTCTTCCACATCGGATGTACGAGCGAGAGATAGGGCGTGTCCTTGTTCTCGAATGTCGTTGCCAGGTCCTTCAGCTTGGTCAGCGCGTGATCGGCCTGGGTGTCGGGCGTGCCATCCTTAAATTTGATGTCTTCTTCTTTGCCCGCCGGCTCGCCGCCTTTCAGCGTCACATAGGTGATGGCCGACACCGAACCGGGCGCGAGATCGCCGAACTGGCCGGCGCGCAGGATGGCGGCTTCCAACGTCAATTGCGGCGCGAGCCCCGTGCGCACCTGCTTCTCGGTGCGCGCCTGGCCGGTCTTGTAGTCGATGATCGCATAGGAGCCATCGTTTCTCTTCTCGATGCGATCGGCCACGGCCGACAGCGTAAAGCTGCGGTTGCCCATGGCGAAGGTGAGTTCGCCGCGGATCTCGGCGTGCAGCGAGGCGATCGTCCCGCGCCGCGCCCCGTCCCATTGCGCGAACCATTGCGCGATGCGTTCGTAACGCGGCTCCCAGAAGGCACGCGCTTCCGGATAATCGGCGAGCGGCTTGAAGCGTTCGTCGCCGAGCTTGCGCAGCTCCTTTAGTGGCTCGGCCGGCGGCGCATCGGCGAAAATGCGTGTGTAGTCGCCGATGGCGCCGTGGATGATAGTGCCGCGGTCACGCGCGCCCGGCGGGGTATCGACGGGATCCAGCGGCTGAAGCCGCAGGATGTAGCGAGCATAGATGGTGTAGGGATCGCGCAGCCAGTCTTCGATGGCGGTGACCGATAGCCTTGTCGGCCGCGCCTCGAGCGGCGGCGTCGGCGTGGGCCGGTCGGCAGCCTTCACCTGCGCCGGATGATCGAGCGCTCGAGCCATGTCGAGATAGGCATTGCCGCTCGCAACCACTGTACACCAGCGCGTCTCGCCCGAGAGCGCCGCGATGCGCTGCACGAAGCGCGAGGTGACCGTCGGCGCGCCGGCAAGCTTCGCGGCACGCGTCAGGATGACTTCCGGCATGCCGAGCGCCTGCGAGAAGTCGTGCGCGGAAAGGCCGATGCGCCGCTCCGGCGGGTCGAGGCCGAGATCGCGGCGCATCGGCCGGCTGAGCCAAGGGTCGCTGCGCGTCTCCGGCGGCCAGGTCGCTTCGTTGAGTCCCCCCAAGATGACGCGGTCGACCGTCTGTAAGCGCGCTTCGAGCGGGCCATAGATGTGCACGCGCACGTCGCGCGTTTCCGGCCGGCGCACGACGCGGTCGCCGATGCTCGCCTGGAACACTTCCGGATAATCGCTACGCGCGATGGAAAGACTTTGCGCGGACGGACTGGCGATCAGTTCGTCCAACGCTTCATCGAGTGCGCCGCCATCATGACGTTCGAAGGCAACGGCCTCGCCGCCGGCATTCTTGCTCAGCGCCGCGATCGTCGCTTTATGATGCTTGGCAAGGTCCGCCAGCTTGGGATCACACTCACTGAGCATTTCCAGCGGCGCCAGCGCAGCTGCCAGCCGCTCGATCAAATCGGCGGCGGCCTCGAGCTCATGCGCCTCAATCAGCCAGCGCGGATCGCTCTTATGCAGGTCCTTGCGGTTGGCGCGGAAATGCGCGAGCGCGTCCCTCAGCGCCTGCGTGCCCGGCTTCGGCCGCGGACCGCGCAGCAGCGCGCGCTCCAGCGCGGCAATCGCCGTGTTGTGCGTGCCCGGCTCCGCGCCGAGGCGCAGCAACGGATGCTTGAGCAAAGCGAGCAGCGTCACCGGCTCCAGGCCTTTGATCGCGGCCGCGGCGGTGAGCCGCGCAAAACGTCCAGCTTCGGTATCGGCAAGGCTGTCGCCACCGGAGTCGTCGACCGCAATGGTCCAGCGTTCAAGCGCAGCCCGCACACGCTGCGCCAATGCGCGATCGGGCGTTACCAGCGCGACGGTTTTTCCCGGCGTCTCCAGCGTCTCGCGGATCGCCACCGCGATGGCCAGTGCCTCTTCTTCCGGATTGGCCGCCTCGATCAGCGCCAGCGTGCCGAGCGCCTGATCGACGGCGGCGTTGAAATCGGCCGCCTTGCGGGAGACTTGCCAATGCTCCGTCGTAGCCGCCGGGCGCAGCGCTTCCGACACCAGCGCTTCCCGTGTGCCGCCCGGTGCAAGCTGCGTCACCTCGGCGCGCGTCATGTTCATGCGCTTGAGCAGGCCATGCAGCGCGAACTGCGCGTGGCCGGCGGCGGGCGCGCCGTCATGCGTCTTGTCGGCCTCGTCGCCGGCGATGCGCTGCCACGAGGCTTCGTCGAGATGCACGTCGAGGCCGGGCAGCACCACGGCGCCATGCGGCAGCGCGGCGATGGTGGCGAGCAATTTGGCGGTCGCCGGCATCGAACCGGTGGAGCCCGCGGCGATCACCGGCGCGTCGCTGTTCGCGAGGCGCTTGGCTTCCGCTTCGATCAGTAGATCGCGACGCTCGGCCGCTTCGATGGCGCCGCGCTCGTTGCGGATGGCAGGCCATGTGTCGCGCGCGATCTTCAAGAAACGCAACGAAAGCTGCCAGTAAGGATCGAGGTCGTCCGGCACCAGCGTGTCGAGCTTGTCCCACGACACCTGGCGGGTGGTCATGTCGTCCATCAGCCGTGCGAGATCGTCGGCCAACGCCAATGCGGCCGACGGCGTATTGGCGACCAGCGGCGCGCCCGCTGCGCTGCGCACGGCCGGCGAATTCGCCCATTTCAGAATCAGCTCGGCAAGCAGCAGCCGGCGTTCGAGCGGTCTGATCTCCTCGGGCAGCGCCAACGCCGCCTCCGCAAGCTCCGCCGTCGCCGCCTGCGCGAAAGCGATCTCGTCCTCGTCGATGTCGCCGAGCGGCACGATGCGCGGCAGGATAGCGGCGTCGCCGTCGAGACGTTCGAGGAAGACGTCGCGTGCCAGACGGCAGGCGCGCCGCGTCGGCAGATAGAGCGTGGCGCGCGCGAGCTCCAAGGGCGCGCGCGAGGCCGGAAAGCCGGGCACGAGCTTGCCCGCGCGCAGCGCGTCGATCAGCACCGGCAGGAACGGCGCCGAAGCGGGGATGTTGAAAACGCGTGGCTGAGTCGCCGGCATGCGGTCAGCATATACGCTCGCGCGTGTGAGCCATCAGCCCGTGCTGGCCTTGATGGCCGCTTCGGCCGCTGCGATGGCCTCCGGCGTGCCAACATGCATCCACAGGCCTTCCAGGCGCAGGCCATGGAGGCGGCCCTGATCCGCCGCGCGTTCGAACAAGGTGGTGAGCGAGAACTCCCCCTGCGGCGCGCCCTTGAATAGCGCCGGCGACAGGATCGCCGCCCCAGCATAGACGAAAGGCGCCACCTCGCGCTCGCCACAGCGACGCAAGGTGCCGTCTGCGGCCATGGTGAAATCGCCACGGCCGGCATAGCCGATGCTGCCGGTCGTGGGCGCGAGCAAGAGAAGCGCATCCATGCGGGCGGGATCGAAGGCCTCGGCCAGACGGACGAGATTGGGCCGCACGCCGTCGATCCAGACGGTGTCGGAATTGATGTGGAAGAACGGCGCGTCGCCCAGCACGGGCAGCGCCTTCACCACACCGCCGCCGGTACCGAGCAGCAGGCCGCGCTCATCAGAAATGGTGATGGCCGGGCGTGCGCGGTCCTTGGTGTGCGCGATGATTTGCTCGCCGAGATAATGCGCATTGACCACCGCGCGCGCGACACCGGCATCGGCCAGGCGATCGAGCACATGATCGAGCAGCGCTTTACCGGCGACCTTGACCAGCGGCTTCGGCCTCGTGTCGGTGAGCGGGCGCA